>ERZ856578.1059-NODE-1059-length-54372-cov-88.324395_pt1 | contig 54372 bp, 58 predicted proteins | sample MGYA00514384_ERZ856578 | MGnify/ENA primary metagenome ERZ856578 (study PRJEB29103, sample SAMN06111958) | human gut metagenome | biome: human gut; feature: ankylosing spondylitis patient; material: healthy_person | host: Homo sapiens | place: China:Hangzhou...
TATAATGTAATAAGTATAAGAAGTGTGTGTATTGCCAGTAGTCTCTCGCTCTTAGAATTTTCCAACAAGTCCATTCGCTATGGCAAAAGATAAAAGCCTTATATAAACAAGGCCTGCTTCATGCTTCTCCAAAGTGTTTTCTTTGGTATAATTTCCCTTATATATTTATATAAATGTATCATTTGACTCTTTTTTATAGTGTAAAGATACAGTCTGTACAATTATCCAGAAACAGATTAAACATTGGAATATCAGGAAGTTTGTGGAAATTTGTAAGACATATGATACCAACCAGCTTACTCCGTGTCTTTGACACCGCGTAAGTCCGGTTGATGGATTCATACGGTTGGCGGATGCCCCATACCGATGTTGACGAGAAAACCTTTGAGGCTGCACTGGTTCCACTTCAAAGGCTTTCACATCAACATCGGTCTTTAGAAGACTTCTTAATCTAAGAACACATATCGGCGATTTTACTGTTGCTGGTTACACTTGCAATAACAGAATCACTGATTTTGTTTTGTGCAGTCTAATCTGAAAACGATTGTTCCGTTCCTTACGGAAGTCTTTAGCTATTGTTGATTGCTCGTTTTGTTCTTCTTGGTCAGGAACCATTTTCCCGTGCAAAGGTACTGCGGACAGGAGGAACGTCAAGTGACGCTTCGCTTTCGGTCGGAGGGCTTGCCGGCAGCCTTCCACAAATTTTCTCATTCTTCCAAAATTTGGGTATTCCGTCGCGCTCTCTGACCTCACACTTGCCTTATCCCCCCTATTGTCTGCAGAGATTACCGCACGAAAAACGGTTCTCCCGACCAAGAAGCCAAAAGGCTTCAAACAAAAGGGAAAAAAATTGAAACTTAAAAACATAAAGGACTATGCGAGTAAAGAAAATGAGCATTGAGCAAGGCAAGCGAGTAAGAATAGACCGCTTCCCGAACTTCCACGCAACTGGAAGCATCAGAGGTATGAAACGGCTGTATTATGGTAACGATTGCCTTTTAGTGCGTGTTGGTAGCTATATCTATAATGTAACCGCGCAGCCACAAATCTATTATCAAGCAACTTTCTAAAGTAGAAAAATATGGACTATCAAGAATTATCAGGAGCAACGACCTCCGAGAGAGACAAGGCTTTCGCCTTAGAGTTCGCCAACTTCGTTAATGGTGGTATGTCATCCGCAGACCAGACAGGAAGGGAAATGACCAGAGCGCACCGCTACCTTCAACAACAGATGTTCAAGGTGTTCATTGGCTTTATGCGCCAGTTGGCATACAACTATCAGAAAGGACGTTATGACCAACGGAATGAGTGGGCATCCAAACTTGCATCCGAGGCATACGGACATTTGGTGGAGTGTGAGCTTATCTATGACCCCGAATTTACTAACCTCAATGTTGATTGATATGGACGAGAAAGATTTTCCGGAATACGGACAGCAATGCGAGCTGATAACCCCGTGGCGCGGTTATCATCGTGGTACGATAGTAGCCAAAACTGCAAGAGGTTTTACCGTGCAGTTCAGTAGTGGCGCAGAGATAGATGTATATGAAGACGAAATAGAATTTGATTGATATGTGCAGGTTAATGACACCCCAATTGGCGGAAGTCTTGAAAGATTTTCCGTTGTATTCCCAGGACGGCAAGGGAAGAGAAGCTGTTTGCCGTGCGATATTCGCTCTTGGCTCAATCCGGTGGTACATTCTTGAAGGAGAAACAGATGGAAATGACACTATTCTCTTTGGTATCGTTATCGGAATGATGGAAGATGAATATGGCTACATTTCATTGAATGAGCTTTCGGACGTGGAGCTTGACTATACGAAGCAAGGCATCGGCAAGCTGCAAGTCCGGCAACAAAAGAATTTCCGACCGACCAAGTTGAGCAAATTGAAAGATGATAGGTTGCAACGCTTTCTTGCAAGGTTTGAATAGTAATAATCAGTCAGCCGTAGCTTTTTCGTTACGGCTGGCATAACCATTATATTATATGGGTATGAACAAGCATAATATCATTGATAAGATAACCGAGTGTGCCGAAAGCAATGGCTGGAATGTGAATATAAACACCGAACAAGAGAAAGGTATTGTCGTTTTCGAGTTCTCTAAATATACTCCTGCAGGGCAGGACTTTTCATTTTCGGCAACGATGAAGGATAATAGTCTTGACTCTTTGGTGGCTGATATGGAGGAATACTATGAAGGCTTTGATGTGGATTCGGAAACCTATCTTTGGCTGGATGATAATGGACACGGAACAAATGGTGCGCCATATCGTATGAGGGATGTGCTTGAAGACATGGAGGCGGCTGAGAGAGGCATTGAGAACCTGCTTGATGCTATTAAAGAAATGGATGAAGAATGAACCACTAAAGAAGAGGTAATGGTAGAAAGTAAAATCTATGGTATTGCAACCAAGAATGGCTGGCGTGTATCAGTGAGTGTCAGGAACGGCATCCGCTGTTACGAGTTCCAGCGGGAAACCCTCAGCGGTGTACCTTTCAGTTTCACCGCTGAGGTCAAAGACGATAAGGTCAGCAGCCTTACGAATGAGATTGTATCTTTTGTGGATGCAATCAATCCCTCTATATGTGCTAAAGAATGGATGATAAAGTCCGGGGCGATGGACTCGTCACGGTATCTGCAAGCTGTGGTGGATATGGAGGACATCCGAAACAAGGCGTGGCTGTTAGCTTGCGACTTGTCCGAGTTGTCGGGTGAAAAGCCCATCTGGTCAGCATTCACTAAGAATGAGCTTAACTGAATGGAAGTTTACCGAGGATGCCTATCATCAATGGGCATCCCTTTCCGTTTGCGCCCTCTCTTCGGGAGACCGGCTGCTTTGTAGGCAATCAAATCGGCTCCACGGAAGGATGTCTTAACTTTATCTGGCGACCTTACGAATGGCAAGGACTTCGTGGGATGATTGATATAGGCATAGACGGTACAGCGGTGAACACCGAAGTATCGTGCCGCCTCACTTACCGAATAAGTCTGTTCCGGGATTATTTCTGTGAAATTTTTGTGTGTCATCATAGCTGTTTTTCCATAAAAGTAGGCAGATTATGGCAATGGCACAAGACGTTAAATAGTGGAATATCCTGTAATTCATTGGATTATGTCGGATTTTCTTGGGTTCGTCTCAATTTCTCGTCTGTGTGCTATGGTCAGCGGATAAGAGAACAATGTTTTTAGAAATAAGAAAGGCATATATTTGAGGGTTGACAGCGTTGACAAAGAAGCCAACGTCAAAATCTGTGGAATGAGTGCGTGAGAACGCTCTATAATACAATACTTTATCTTTTTTCTTCAAAAAATAGAATTATATATAGATAATCGTGATTTGTCAACGGTTGGCTCCAATTTTTTTGAGATTTCAAAAAGTGACTACCTTTGTCAACGTTTGTCAACGCAACATCTTGAAACAAAGTTATTGCTGCATAGAGAATTAAGCTTTGTCAACGCTGTCAACCGTGAAATGTGTGCATATTATTTTTTGAAAATGCACAAAGAACAAGTCTATGATATGGGTATTTATCCGATGACATAATAGGATGGGAAGAAGTGTCTATGAAATAGTCTGGTAAATACAGGCATACAGACATTCTTGTCGCATGGCAACAAGTTGCTATTTGCCAAGAACGACAGTCTGCCTTGGACCAAACACGATAAGACCGCAAAAGATATGCAGGTTGATCGAGACTTCGCTACGGCACTTGCATATCTTCGCTTACGGCCATATCGTTACGAAGTTCGGTCAAATGCCTTTATAACCATTGCACTATGGAGTGGGGGCTTCCACTTCTTTGTATGATTAAGTTCGGCTTACCTCAACATTTACGACCAAAGGGGCTAATCGCCCCTTTGGTAATCAAATATTTCTCATTTTATAAATGATTTATGTTGAGAATGTGGTAGTGCGCTGTTTTATTATAAAAATCTTTCAGGATTTTCCAATTCTATTACTAGTAAATCAACCGTAGTACATGGCTTATGTTCCTTATAGTCTTCATCGCCATCAAAGAAAGAACGAAGGCGTTCCGCACATCGTTTAGCTAAATCCTCATTTCCAATAGTTGTCAGCATCTTATAGATAGATGCGTCATTCTTCTTGTATTCATAGTTTTCATATCCGGGATGCTTCCGTATTTCACTTTGCAATTTCTCGATATAGTCATGTCGGCTGATACCTGCATCCAAATATTGAAAATGTAAGAAGTACCAAAGCTCAAAAGCTTCATTAGTCCATGCGCTTTGAAACGAATAGGATGTCGCTAATTGGATTGCTTCATTAAAATCTGTAAAATCATCCTTGTCAAAAACCACCCAAACACGGTCAAATGGCAACTGACGCTTCCGCTCCAGCTCATCCTTGATTTGAAGTGTCCGTTTTACAAGTGCGCAAGTTGATTTGCCTTCACCTACTATTTTTTCATCCCTGACTTCCGAATACCTGTCTCTGACCAATGCCTGAAAATAGTTTGGTTCGGTACGTGAACCTTCACATACAATCAAGAAACGTACAATTTTTGAGCGAGTGTTTTCTTTACGTTTCTTGGCTGCCTTGGCTTCCCGTTTCTCACGTTTGAGTGCTTCAATCTTATATTTTGGTAATAGTCCCATAATAAAATCATTTTAATTCAGGAATGGAATGGCCCCATAACGTCCGTTAATATAGTCCTTTTGAACACTGCGGTCATTCCGAATTTTAGTGCCGTTTTCATCCTTGAATTCAAGCAAGGAATAAAGGTCGGTCGATTCGGTCTTGTCTTTTTCGGTAAACCAAATCTGGTCGCGACGCAGGTAAGCAAGGTTGAGCAGATTGGTGTCGTGAGTAGCAAAGATGAGCTGGGCACCATGAGGGTTAGTCTCAGGGTTCATAAATAGCTGAAGGATGCTGCGAGTAAGAAGGGGGTGTAATTTGGCATCCAGTTCATCTACAATCAGTACTTTGCCTAATCGAAGCGTGTCAAAAATGGGACCGGACATTTCGATAACCTTTTTTGTTCCTTCTGATTCCATTTCGTCCTTATCAAAAGTACCAATTCCGCTTACATTACCTTGTTCGTCATAGATGTTATGGGTCGTTTTGGCTTCCATTATTTTTTTACCCTTCAATTCTTCTACCAACTTGGAGCGTAATGCTTCTGGAATTTGCATCTTCCCTGAAATTGTTTCGTCCGAGAATGATTTTTCTGTAACCAACAACTCATTAAAACCGAGTTGGGTATGATGGAAAAACTCCAAAGCCTGTCTGCATCCCTCCAAATGGTTGCTAAACATCTGGAGTGTAAAACCTTCATATCCCTGGCTATCCATTCCAGAAAGATAATTGCAGTTGTTGAACCAGTCCAAGATACGCATGGATTTTGCACCGTTTAATTGAGCCACCAATGAAACGAACAGACGATTGGATGGAGTGGCACCTTCTTTACCCATTCCTTCCGGGAAACGGGTTTTTGATACCTCAAATTCATTATCTACACGTAGGAATAGATTGAACTCACGTTGTCCGGCACATTTCTCATACAGCCATTCCTTGCAAATATGGGTTTTATCATAATCAAATCCATATCGGTATTTTACATCGTCCAGCAGGAATTGGATTTCAAAAGAAGTCGGAGCATTAGCCGAGGTCAAATCCAGTTTGAATGGCTGAAAATATAATTCATCGGTAGGGTTCAAACGGACACTGCCTAACAAGACACTCCTCATTGTCATTAAAGCCAATAGAACATTACTCTTTCCGCTGGAATTGGCGCCATACATCACTGCTGCCGGTAATAAGCGATAAGATTCCTTTTGGATAACAGATTCTTTTAATTCCTTGATTGAACCTGCTTCCATACTAAGCGTTTTTTCGTCTCTGAATGAACGAAAATTCTGGAAAGTGAAGTTTACTAACATTGTATTCTTGTTTAATATCCGTACAAAGATAACGAATAAAAACGATTCTGATATGATATTTTGTGAAAATCTCTCATTTATCATCATCTATCACTCTATTTTATCATTAAAGATAGCGTTATATAAGTCAAATAACAGTTTTTATACGCCTTCTGAATCTTGTGCATCAGATACCATTTCTGTTTCCAGTTCCAAGCCAAACGCTTCCTTTAATTGCAGATAGTCGAAACACAATGCCTTCGGGCGGTTTACTTTTATTTTCCGAACCTGCTCATTATTGACAATCTCAATCGAATAGTCGGGCAAGCCACTCGGCAATAGAATCGTGAACCTGTCCTGTTTCAATCCAAGAAATGACGAATGGGATTTCAGATATGAAGTGATAGTTGACCAGTTGGAACGGTTGGCGGTGGCGTTCATATTCCGGCTGTTGAACAAGGATGCCACTGCCGCCATATTCAAATAGAGGATTGGACGTGCCTCTTTGAACTCAATATCTTCCTTGACAGAGATAGGACGGAAGGATTTCATATAGCGGATGCGGTAATGCGCCTTATCCACACATTTCCCTGAAGTCTGGAATCCTTGCAGCATATTCCAGAAGTCAGCCACTTCGGAACTTTCCTGAGCCAGCTCGTTCTGACTGCGGACTCCCTTGGTCGCCGTTTCAAACAAATCCGCATAACTGAAAGGCATATCCAGTACTGTTTCTAAGGTCCGGTAAGCAGCCAATGGAATGACCCAATTCCCGAAGATACGGTCATGGATATTCTCATTTTCGAATTTTACAGCCAGTTCCCTCTTGGTGATGGAATAGATTTCCGAAAAATTCTTCTCGAACAGTTCCCGGTGGTTTAATATCTCTATCGTCAAGTGGGTCAGCCCCATGTTGCATAGTGCGACCAAGTCCTCATAGTTTCTCTTCTCCACTTGATTGAACGATGTCTTGGAGAACGCCAGGAATATGACACGGGTATAGAGTGCCATATCCTGCGTAGGCTTGTCCTGACCACAAAGGGCAACCCCGGTACTGACAATGGTCTGTGCCGCCATCCCGTCCGTATTGGTGTTCTTCTTGGTCTGACCACCACCGCCCCAAAGTCCTTTGAGGTAGGCAATCTTGCGGATGTCAAGGTCGTTCTTATACTCATCAAGCACCACAAGCGTATTTACAGCTTGCGATACTCTGTCGTTCATTGCCGGAACAGAAGTGACACCGAGGTTGGGCGGATCCACTCCGTGCAGAAAGAAAGACTGGAGCGAAGTGGCGAGCGTAGTCTTACCGGTTCCCTTCTCACCGAAGAGATTTAGGATGGGAAAATGCCGGGTGCGCCTGAATATAATGTCACGGAACAGGGTGGCAAGAAGATAACACAAGGCGATAGAGGCGTTCTCGCCGAACACCCCAATCAGCCTTGACGCGAAATCATACAGTTTTACGCCATTGCGGTTCTCATGAACCATCAACCGCTCAAACTGAAAGATTTCCTGATTGTGGAGATAAATCTTGGAAGTAGCCGGGATATAGAACGCCTTGCCGTTGATACCACGGACTATTCCCAAATCATCGACATTCTTGAATGAACCGCCATACAATATGCCGTTACCAAAAGCAAAGAACTCTTCGGAGGCGTTCCAGCCCAACTTACGGATACGTTCCGCCGTATCTGTCTTGGAATACAGGTATTCTTTGACACGGTTGAGCTTGTCTATCTTCGCCAGCCATACATAGTTGCCTAATGAACCGGCTTTCTGTTGGAAGTTGCTCAACGAACAGAGTTCCGACTCTTTCAGTTCGATGACCCGGCACACATCATACATGTTCCGCATCCTGAAAATTCGGGTGGCATTGTTCTCGTCCTCGATATGGAACAACGGCTCCATGATGAAGTTGGAGATTCTTGCCGGTTCCTCTTCCTCCTCACCGATGGCATAATAACAGTTTTCCCGGACAAACAGTCCGAACTGGCGTAACAGTTCCGCTTCACGCTGCATCTCGTTCATGGACGAGCCATGTTCCTGCTTTTTTCGTGCTTCTCCACGCGCTTGTGTTACAGCGTCGCGCCACAGTTTGACCTTGCCGTGCAGTTTGGCCAGTTGTTCGATGCACTGGTCGAAAATGAGTTGGTCTTTCACATAGCGTAACAGGTCTGCGATTTCAGCCACGTACTTACGTTCTTCCACCAAAGAATCGGCTATGCAGAAGCGTTTCTGTGCCAGCCACACAATAAAATGTTTTTCCTTCAGGGAAGAATAGTCCTCCTTGCAATGGATGTAGCTGTCCGCATCATTCTTTCTGTTTTGGACCGCAAAGGGCAGTTCCCTGACCGTCACGTGAAATCCTTTCTTTATTGCTGAAGCCCCGTTTGCCATGACCGCTTCAAATCCCGGCCCGTATTGTTTGCCATCTACAGTGTCCGAATCCGGTATGAAGCAAAGCGAGGAGGTAAACCTTTTTAGTTGTTCAAACTGGCTGTCCGTCCATGCTGTACCAAGAGTCGCCACGGTATTCTCATAACCAACGGACTGCATCCTCAGTACATCCGGTGCGCCTTCCACTACAATGAAGTAGTCGGCATCCCGTTGCCGGCTTGCACGGTCTATACCGAACAAGGTTTTACCTTTGGAGTAAACAATGCTTGTGGAAGAGTTGATATATTTCGGGGCTTTCTCGTTTTTGCCTATGTATCGGGCGGTGTAAGCGATGATGCGTCCCCATCTGTTACGGATGGGAATCATGATGCGCTGCCGGAACATGGCATATATGCTGCCATCCTCACTGCGCTTGAACATCCCAAGCTCGAAAAGGGATTCCTCATTGAGTCCTTTTACCCGGCAATACTCCATGAAGGTGTTGCCATCCTTGGGTGCATAACCGATTCCCGCGATGGAACAGAACTCTTCCGACCACCTACCGTAAGCGTATTCACGGGCTGCCCGGCTTTCATCCGTCATTTCCATCCTCAGGTTTTCTACAAAGAAACGGTGAAGAAGGTCAAGGGTAACAAAAAGTGATTCTTTATGCTTGGCTTCCAACAGTTCTTCTTCACTGCGTTCTTCATCAGAATACTCTACCGGAATGCCGTTGTTCTTGGCGATAAACGTCACAGCCTCCATAAAGGTCAGGTTCTCCTTCTCCATGATAAAAGCGATGCCGTCCCCTCCACGGTTGCAACTGAAACAATGAAACAGTTTTTTGCTTGGAGTGACCGCGAATGAACCTGTCCGCTCCGAATGGAAAGGACAAAGCCCCATCAGCGTCAGACCTTTTCGTGAAAGCTTGACGTAGGGTTTAAGGATGTCTTCAATGGGAAGAATTCTGACCTTGTTGATGGTGGATTCGCTTATCATAATGTTTTGAGAAGGTTCCAACATTCGATGATTGACTGCCCTGAGTATTTGGGGCGGCAAATGTTTTGAGGATTAAGCGGCTTGATATAGCCATTATCCCTGTATTTACGGAGTGTCTTGTGGCTTACGCCCAGTTCCGCACACGTGCGTTTGACAGAATAGACACCTTCCGGGTTGCATGTCGGCTTTAATTCCTTCATTTGTCGGTACGCTATTATTCTTGTTTTAAGTCAAAAGTAACCATATTATTGTTTACCTATTCTGCTTTTTCCTGTTATTGCCGGTCTTTTCTTTTAATGGAGGCTCCATGTAATCTTGCACAGTGCGCTGTAAAATGCGAAGGTCTGAAGTCCTGTATTCCACCTTCCCGGGTCTTTTGTAGGATTCAATTTTCCCTTGCCGCCTCCATCTTTCGACATTGCGCCTTCCAAACATTTCGTATGCCTTTCTTTGGCTAACAAATTCGGGGTCATTACTGTCTGCTTTAATCATCCCGACAATTCTGGCTGCAAGATCATTTAAAAAGGCATCGTATGGAATCAACCGGTCTAATACTTGGAGTATTTTCATATCCATATAATTAGGTCGTTAATCAATACGTTTTACGGTGATAGTCATATTCTCCCTGTTGGTTTGGGTCTTGTACTGCCGGTTATAAATGGCACCCAGCTCGGAGGCTTGGGTACGAACACTTTTCAACTGGGAAATGGGGAAGGTGATTGATTCACCGATTTTGAGAGCGGTGAGGGCGGGGCGGATTTTTATCACATTTTCTGCCATAATACTTGGTTGTTTAATGTTTAATGTTTAACTTTGCATATACTAATCAAGTGTATAACGCTTGCAAAGTAACATAATAATGTTTAGGTAGCCAAATAAATATTTGATATTTTTTGGTTTAATCTCTGTTTAATGATTGAAACCGATGGAAATGAACATCAAACACGTGCATGTAGGTGCCGAAATCGAGAAACGGCGCGTTGAACTTGGGCTTTCCAAATCCGAGTTGGGACGCAGGATAGGTGTGCCGCAGCAGCATGTAAACCGCATCTTGGAGAGGGAAACTATGGAAACAAACCGGCTCGTCAAGGTGAGTGAGGCTTTGGATTGCAATTTCTTCTCTTTCTTCTGTCCCATTCCGCAACCGATTTCCGCCAATTGGGGAGCAGTCTCATTACAGGGAAACGCTCATAATATAATAGGTAATGCCGAACTTGCTGTTCAGCTGGAGAAAGAGCAATCAAATACAGAGAATCTAAAAGAGACAATCAAGCTCTTGAAGGAGCAGATTGAGAGTCTTAATGCGCAGATAAACCGTCTTGACTCCAACTTAAAGGATAAGGACGCCATTATTGAACTATTAAAAGAAAGGAGATAAAAAATGTAACATCAACCAAAAACACTGTGGCAAATATGAGGATTTGCACAGGGTAAATATGGATGTTTACACCGGAACGGTAACCAACTGATTATAAAGATTAAATTGTTGCGGCGATTGCTCTTATTGAGGGAAGAGTCCTTCATAATTGATACAAAATTGATATTCGTTTCCTATATGTTTTCCATAAGTTGCCAATCTTCTGAATATCAATATAGTATTAAAATGGCCCAAGCTGCAATAGAGGAATAAACCTCATAAACCTGACGAAATCGTTATTTTGTTTTCCTTTTGTTTGTCAGTGGACATTCAAAATACTAAGAATCAAAAAGGTAACGATGTGGCGCAGGCTGCAATAGAGGAATAAGCACTATTCTGATATAGTTATAGAATTAGGCTGTAATGCATTGTAAAACAGGCATTACAGCCTAAGTTATTTTTAAGCGGTTCGTACACTTGGCAACAGAAATCGAGCCAAATAAACGGCATTCGCATACACCTGGGCATACACTTGTGAACATCAGCGCATACACCAAAGCATACACCTATAAATTTAAGATAAATGGCTACATTTAAAGCAGTTGTAAGAAAGAAAAGAGCCGATGGCTTTTACCCGGTGTACATTCGCATCGTTCACCGTTCCAGAATGGGCTACATTAAGACCGACAAGATTGTTTCGGATAAGCAAATCTTGAAGTCTGGAGAAATCAAAGATGCGGTAGTGAATGATTTTTGTTCCAGAGAAATCCTACGATACACCGACATGGTGAACCGAAAGGATATTTCTGACTATTCTGTCACGGAGCTGATAGAATACCTAACTCGTGTCGAGGATAACGTATGTTTCAGTGAATACGCTACTTTGCACATCAATCGTATGATAGAAGAAGGGCATGAACGCAATGCAAAAAATTATCGCCTTGCGGTAAATCATTTGGAGCGTTATCTTGGAACTACCCATGTCATGTTTAACAACCTAACTTCTGCCGTCTTGAAAAGATGGATAGATAACTTAGGGCAGACGAACCGAGCCAAGGAAATGTACCCTACTTGTGTGCGACAGATATTCAAGAAAGCCATTCTTGAATACAATGACGAGGAACGTGGTGTCGTGCGGATAAAGTTTAATCCGTGGCTAAAGATAACAATTCCAAAATCAGACGGAGCTGTTCAACGGGCCATCAGTGCCGAGGCTTGCCGTGAGTTCTTCAACCGCCCTCTCCCTAAAAGCAAAATGATTTCTTCTTTGCCGGAACTTGGAAGAGACGTTGCACTTCTCTCCCTCTGTTTGGGTGGTATAAATACTGTGGATCTCTACGAACTAAAAAAGGACGACTACAAAGATGGTATCATTGGTTATAAGAGAGCAAAGACCAAACATAACCGTCGGGATGAAGCCTACATTGAGATGCGTGTAGAACCATTCATTCAATCTACGTTTGACAAGTACCTTTCAGACGATAAGGATGAACCATATCTATTCAACTTCCATCAACGGTACAGCAACTCCGATAGTTTCAATGCCAACGTGAACATAGGAATCAGGAAGATTTGCATAGATATGGGAATGAGGAAAGAGGACTACTATTGTTACTACACTTTCCGCCACACTTGGGCTACCATTGCCCAAAACGATTGTGATGCCAACTTATATGAAGTGGCTTTCGGTATGAATCATAGTCACGGAATGAATGTAACGAGAGGATATGTCAAATTGGACTTTACTCCGGCATGGGAACTGAATGCCAAAGTCATTGACTTCATCTTCTTTAGTGACGAGAAGAGTAAGCAAGGTAAGGCTCGCAATTTAGAGGCACCGGAGGACAAGTTGTTCCGTATCTCTAAGAAGATGATGATTTACGGTCGTGCCTATTTCAAAGGAAAGGTTGTGGGTGAACTTACGGATATTGGTTTCAGCAATGTGGATGAAGTCATTGCCGAACTTGTCAAGCAACTGCCAAAAGACATTCCTACCGGCTGTAATGTCCAATTCCGTCTGTTGAATTGCGATTCTCAAAAGGAAGTCGTTTACGAAAGAAGCAAAGGCAAAGGTTTCTAGTTGATGTGAGTAGAATCTAACTCTTAACTGGAGGGAAGAATTTAGCTACACTCCTCCTATGAGCCGTATCTGTCAACTTTTGATTGATACGGCTTTAATTGTATCTACCCCTATCGGTATGATTGCGGTTTGTAGCGATGATGCCTACAATCACGGCAGTAAGCAAGACCAGTCCCTTCCACAAAAGGACAAACGATTTCTTGATAATCCAGATAGCCACTCTGAGCACGTTGGCGATAATAAAACGAGCAAACCTAAGCAGCAGTACGAACAAGAATACTACCGGGAGCAAGTATATCAAGAACAGTAATTCAAACAACATAACTTTCGACTTTTAGTGTAAATAATGTAGCCTATTAGAGGCGTTTTCTATATGTAAATATACTAATAATCAGCGATATAACAAAGTAAAATCATCTCTTTTTATGACATATCACGATACTTTTTCACCTTGGTTTCAGGCACTTAGATACCATTGAACTGAGGTTATTCAAACCTTGAACATTCGGTTAAAGCACTATTCTATCCAAGGTATCTTGAACACTTGATATGTCGGTTGTTGCTTGTCAGATTACATCATAAGATGAAGTTCTATTTCCCTATTGTCTTGGTTAAAGAACTTTTCCAACCAACTTACCTTGGTTAAATTAGACTTGGGTATGGCATACTCGCTAACTATAGTTTCTTGGTTCAAATATCTACGGTATTAGACTATTAGAGTATTTGGGTAGAATGGGTTCTTGGTTTGACGGCATCTGTATCTAAGGTTTATGAAACTGCGGTACTCTGATACAAAGTAACCGAAGTATCACGATACTAAAGTATCATAGTAATTGATAACTCCAGTACGATAAACCGAAGCATTTGTATCCTTCGGCATCTTGGTTAAAGTAACCAAGGTATCTCGGTTACAACACATCAGGATGTTTCGGACTACTGATAACGAGGTGTTCTATATCCTTGGTTATCGGGTTAATGTAACCTTGGATTAGAAAATCCTGTCACTAAAGATTTTTGTTGCGCATTTCGTTCCGAGCGGAGTTTCAGCGGTAATTTTGTCGTAAAAACGAACCTTGGAGGACATCGAACTGCGTTGCAGGATTTGTCAAGCAAGTTGTACCTTTGTGGCCACAAAACTCCGTTTCGTATCAACAAAGGTGACTTGCCGACTGCTGCCGCATCGGAGCGATTTCTCGCTGTTTCGCCCTGCGAAAGAAGGTTCAGGAAACCAATTTTACCAAAGATTATCGTATGACAAATCTAAAGACCAAGTACATCAAGGTACGAATGACCCCGGAGGAGCAGGCTATGCTCAAAAAGAGGTTGAAGGAAGAGAACATGACCATAGCCTACTATGTCCGTTCGGCAATGGCAGAGTATTCAAACATAGATATTCGTGAACGACTCAGACTAATCAATGAACTGGGTGCGTTTTACCGAAGGTTCCGGGATGAACTATCCTGGGCAGGCGGTAACCTAAATCAGTCGGTTAAAAGAGCCAATGAACTTGCGGTAGCCGGGTTACTACCACCCTGCTATATCCGTGAGGTCTTGATGCCGACTATCCTTGAAACCCAGAAAACATTGACCGAGATAAAGAGAGACCTTGAAACTGTGACACGTAAGGCTGTCAAACTATAGTATCGTAGTTCCCCTATACCTTATTATATAGTATTCTCGATATGATGAACTCAGTAACCGATATACTCAATAACCCAGATACCGAGTAACCAAGGTATCAAGTAACCACGGTTACATCGTATCTGAATATTGCAGTTTCTCCATCCATAGTTAAAGACACCAAAGTATGATAGCCACCATATTACCCGGAAGTTCCAACTTCCATGCAGTCGGATATAATGAACGTAAAGTTGCGAAAGGTGTTGCCCGTATGCTTGAAATGCAGAACTTCGGCACACTTGGCACATTCGGCAAGCCTACCCCAGACGAACTGGTCACGTATCTTCAGGAATATACCTCCCGAAACACCCGTATCGAGAAGGCACAATTCCATGTCGCCTTTTCCTGCAAAGGACACGAAATGACAGAATCAGAGCTACTAGACTTCGCTCATCGCTATCTCTCTAAAATGGGATATGGTGAGGAAGGACAACCTTTGTTGGTCTATTCCCACTATGATACAGACAACACGCATTTGCATATCGTCACCTCTCGCATTGCTCCGGACGGAAAGAAGATTCAGCACGACCATGAGCGCAGACGTTCACAGGAAGTGATTGACCGCATACTTGGGAATGACAGAAAGCAAAAGGTAGAGAAAGATATAGATGCAGCCAAGCAATACTCCTTCTCCTCTTTTGCCCAGTTCAAAGCTATAATGACATCTATGGGTTACGAAGTCTATCAGAAGAACGGTACTGTCTTTATCAAGCATGGTGGTAAGGTGCAGGAGAAACTTCCTCTAAGTAGCATCGAGGCTTTATATAAGAAAGGCTACTACAGCAAGGCTCGTAACCGCCAGCTTCGGAGCATCCTCAAAAAGTATCGGGACGTAAGTTCCAACAAGGAGGAACTTCAAAAAGAGCTGAAAACCAAGTTCGGTATTGACATCGTATTCTTTGGCAAGAAGGATGCACCATTCGGCTACATACTGGTTGACCACGCCAATAAGACCGTCATTCATGGAGCAAGAGTATTGGCTGTAGAAGAACTCCTGGACTTCGCCACTCCCGAACAACGCTTTGACCGCATTGAGAATTTCATTGATCAGTTGCTTACCCTCAATCCCAAGATTACCCAAGGCGAGATATTCCAGAAGTTGAAGAAGCACCGTGCCTATATAAAGAAAGGTGTCATCTACTTCAATGGAGAGTCTCGACCCTTGAAGCCGTTTATGGCAGAAGCCATAGACCGCAACAACCGTATCGAGTGGGTGGAGAAGTTCCGGCCTGTTACGGAAGAAGAACGTGACTTGCTTTGTAAAATCTATAAGGTGAACCGCCCCGACCTTGTTTCCCTCTCGTATGAAAGAGCGCAATCACATACGGATGCCGTCAATCGTTTGAAAGAAATCTTTGCTGATGAAACTATCATTTCTGTCAGAAGTTCCCTTCGTGAGGAAGGCTTTGCTATCCGTCAAGAGGAAGATGCCACTTATGCCATCAACTTCAAAAAACATATCGTCATCAACCTGTCAGAAGAAGGCTTCAATTTGGAACGTCTGAAAAGGAAGACGGAAAGACAGCAACAGTTACCACATCCGAAGCCCTCTGCTCATAAACCACTATCCCGTTATAACAAGATGCGTGACCATGGCGAGGGTAGCCACTATGAAAAACGTGAGTGGGAAGTCGGGCAAAAAGGAAACTATGATGATATTGATGACGGACGTTCCTTGAAGCGATAATATCCTCATTGCCTAATTTGGGGACTTGTTATCGTGCACTTTTTGGGCAAATAAAACCAAGATACCCCGGTAACAAGAACCTTTATACCTCGGTTACTCTAACCAAGGTCACATAGTTGTTGCGCATTTCGTTTTCCGGGTTACACGTGCGATAATTTTGCCTTAAAATAATTCAACGCACGGAAAAATGATACAGACACCGGTCATAATAACATTCGCCAATCAAAAAGGAGGTGTGGGCAAGACCACACTCTGCGTTACCTTCGCCAACTATCTGGTGACGAAAGGGGTGCGTGTCGCCATAGTCGATTGCGACTTCCAGCATTCCATCATCAAGTGCCGCAAGTCGGACATCAAGAAATATGAGGTGGAATATGTTCCCTACGATGTACTGGCATACGAGGCTAACGACAAGAAGGCAATCATTTCCCTCATAGAGAAAATGCACAATGACCAGAGCCTTGATGTCGTGCTGATGGATTCCCCCGGCAGTCTGCAAGCGGACGGACTGGTGCCCATGTTCGTAAACTCTGACATTATCGTTGTGCCGTTCCATTACGATTTGATGACGGTGCCCTCCACCGCCAGTTTCCTCATGTTCATTGACCGTCTGCGTAAGGCTGTTGGTGAGAAGATGAAGGCACAGCTTTTCATTGTTCCCAACCTGCATGACGGCAGAGTCGGCAAACGCTCCGAACTGGTCATTTGGGAGAATACCAGAGAAACATTCTGCAATTATGGAGTCGTAACGGGCAAAATACCAAAGCGTGCCGACATGGAGCGTTTCAGTACGATGGCTGCTTTGGATAAGCAGGTCGGCATCGTTACCCCGGTCTTTGAACGTATCTACTCCTACATCTTTGATACTACCGCTCCTATCCGTGAACCCAAACTGACAGGAATCCAACTGACCGAGAATTTTGAAGCGAAGCAGAAAAGCAAAGCGGATGACAATCAGTCAGAATCAGAAGAATCCAATCAATAATAACCATCAATATATAGCACAATGACAAATGAGATTCCCGAAATAGATGACCTTCTGAAAGGTATCAATGACCCCGATATGGTTCTATCGGATGAGAACAAGACAGAAATTGAAGAGCAACCAGTAACTAACAAGACTACTAATGAAGAGAATAGTTCCAAAGATACAGCTTCGGAGGTAGAACACTCTGACAGTTGGTTTGATTTTCTGTCTTATCTTGAATCATCCGATACAGATGATAAAGGAGAAAGGATGATATGCAAATTAGACCGTGACCTTGCGGACACATTGGATGATTGTAACATCCATAACCGCAGCCGTTCCGATATGGTGAACGCCATCGTGCGGACATTCTTTAAGACGCATCTGCCCCAACTGGCACAATATCGTCGTGATAACAAGTCTCTTTTTGCAAATTATAAGGAGGAAGAGGAATGAAAAAAATACGATGGACTGACCAGATGACTGCTGTCTTGATGGAACTATACCCGGTAGAAACCACTTCCCATACTGCTGTGGTATTGGGTGTAAGTGAGACTTACATCAAACAGAAATCCCGCGAGCTGGGGCTGGTGAAAGTTGCCAAGACGAAGTGGATGGAGCGTGCCTACTATATCCGCAGGCATTTCCATTACAAGTCATTCACGCAAATGGCCCGAGAATTGGACACAAGCAGAACTACCGTTCGTAAAATTGCCACCAAGTTGGGATTGAAACGTAATCCAAACGAGAACACCTGTATCAGGTCACAGACCAGAAACGAAATTCTCAGACGCGAGAGACGGCATGTGATATTCGGTCTTGAACCTCTGACACGGATCAAAGTGGTTTCCAACCGGGCTAGGGTCAGACTCCGTTCACGGCTCAAAGGTCTTGGGTATATCGTATGTGACGAACGCATCCTGCTTTATTCCACGGATAACTTTGAGCGCAAGACCAAGTTGGAGAACAAAGCCGTTAAGTTGGGATTGAGTTTTCTGCCAATTACAGCAAATAACCTACAAACAGTATTCATATCTTTATAATAACATAGCACCATGCAATACGGACAAATAGTAATCCTTCTCTTCATCGCCCTCTTGTTCTATTATGCCGCTTTGATAGTCCTTGACATTATGAAAGCCAAGGCAGCACAGGTGGCGGAACTGGAATCGCAGAGCGAGGAGGACATAGACATATCGGATGAAGCGCAGACCTTCAAACCGTTCAGGGTTAGCCGGGATGAACCGAAGAAGGACAACGAATCCGAGGAACAAACAAATTCTGATTCTGAAACAAAATCAAAACAGTCTGATACTGGTTCTTCGTCTGATAATGTTACAAAATCAAACGAAGAGTCACAAGAAGAAAAACCATTCAAGCGTCCCGGTCATCGGGAAGCCATCATGACAGACGGCATCCTTGTGGAAGACCTTATAGACGAAATAAACAAGTTAGTGGAAACTGCCACTTGCGATTTGGGTCTGGTCATAGTCAATTGTGAGAATGCCATATAGCAAGGCGGACTTACCCGACAAACCATATATACCTTCTTGAAAAAGAAGTTACCCCGTTCCTTTAGCGACCTCTGTTCCTTGGGTGATGAAATCAGATAAACAATTTCAAAAATGCAATTCAAGAAAAAACTAAAACGTGCGTATGACCGCTTCATGGGTTCCTCTTTCGCACAGAAAAGCGTGTTGGCGGTAACCGCCCTTACCTTGTCGGTTGGCGAAGTGATGGCGGGAAGCAAGGGTGCTGCCGGCTTCACCAAGGCTACCACAGAAATCAGTTCCTACCAGACTCCCGTGTCTAACCTGATGAAGGCAATCGCAGCCGTAATTGCCTTGGTGGGAGCTTTCAATGTATATTTTAAGATGAGTAATGGTGACCAGGATGTGAAGAAAACCATCATGCTTACCATCGGTGGCTGTATCGCTTTTATCGCTTTGTCAGAAGCTCTTCCGTTGTTCTTCAAGTAGTAGAAACGTAACAATATATTGACGATGAATCAGGAGGGATTTCCCGTTTTCAAGGGATTGCAAAAGCCGCTGGAGTTCATGGGTATCCGTGGACGATTTCTCACATTGGCGGCATTGGCCATCGGTGTGTCGTTTGTCGGCTTCATTCTGTTTTCCATTGTATTGGGGAAACTCGCCGGGTTCATCGCCATGCTTGTCATGGCAGTCATCGGGCTGGTGACCATCTTTGTCAAACAGCGAAGCGGACTGCACAACAAACGGAAGGACAAAGGTATCTTTATTTATAACAAGCTGAGAAAAAGTTCCTAATACCCATTACATTTTATGGCACAAACCAAGAAAAAAGTCTTTGACGGTCTCTATGCGGGATTGGAGGAAACGGACGGCAATGTCGTCCTTTTTTCAGCCAAGGGCGAACCGTCTGTCATCTTAGAGATGACCAACCCGGTGCAGCAGCTCTGCACGGATGCCGAGCAGTACATTCGCTTTCAGGATGTGCTCTCCAATGTGGTACAGACGCTTGGCGAGGGTTATGCCCTGCAAAAACAGGACATCCTCTGCAGGCAAGCCTACCACCACGACGTGCCGGAAGATGCGGAGTTCCTGACCCGGAGCTATTTCAATTATTTCGAGGGAAGGGAGTTTACGGAGATACGCACCTATCTGATAGTGACACAGGAAACACAACGCAGCCAGTTCGTCCAGTACGACCCGAAGACATGGATGGATTTTCATGCCAAGGTCTCCAAGGTGGATGACATCCTGACTGAGCGAAGCATACGACACCGCAAGCTCACCAAAGCAGAAGTGAACGAGTATTGCCATCGCTTCATGGCATTCCAATTCCGGCATGGAGCATTCTCCATGACCAACTTCAAGGCTTCGGACGAATATCTGAGAACGGGAAATCGTGTCATCCGTTCCTATCCTTTGGTGGATATAGATGAGATAAACCTGCCGTCGGTTATCAAACCCTATACGGAAACGAACATCAACGGCTATCATATAGCTACTGACCTGTTCTCGTTTCTGACCGGAATACCTTTTACGGACTGTGTGGTATTCAACCAGGTGGTACAGATACCAAACCAACGCAAATTACTTCGCAAACTGCAAGGCAAGGCAAAGCGTCATGGCTCCATGCCTGACCCCAGCAACAAGATTGCCAAGGCTGACATTGAGGAGGTGTTGAACCGGCTTGCCGTGGATAGTTCCCTGTTGGTATATACGAACTTTAATATCCTGGTCAGTTGTCCCGTGGATAAAGTAACCCCGGTAACATCGTATCTGGAAACCAAGTTATATGAGTGTGGCATTATGCCGTCACGCACAGCTTACAACCAGTTGGAGTTGTTTATGGACAGTTTCCCCGGCAATGCCTACGCTTTCAATCCGGACTATGACCTCTTCCTTACGCTCTCGGATGCGGCTCTCTGTTTCTTTTTCAAGGAACATTTGAAGGAATCGGAAGTTACACCTCTGACCACGTACTACACCGACCGTCAGGGGTTGCCTGTCTGTATAGATTTCACCGGAAAGGAAGGCAAAGTCAAGATGACCGACAATGCAAACTTCTTTTGCATCGGACCAAGCGGTAGTGGCAAGAGTTTTCACACTAACAGTGTCGTTCGCCAGTTATTGGAACAGCATACGGATGTGGTGATGGTAGATACAGGTGATTCCTACGAGGGTATCTGCGGTTACTTCGGTGGCACGTATATCTCTTATACTAAGGAGAAACCTATCTCTATGAACCCGTTTAAGGTGACGATTGAGGAGTATGAGCAGAACTTTGGTGAGAAGAAGAATTTTCTAAAGTCATTGATATTCTTGATATTCAAAGGCAATGAGCAACCTTCCAAGATTGAGGATATGGTAGTGAACCAGACGATTGTGGAGTATTACGATGCCTTCTTCCATCCCTTTGACAAGTTTACGGAAAAAGAACGTGAAGGTTTACGTCAAAAACTGTTGGTGGATGCCAAGATGGAAGAAGATTATGATAAGTATTCCACCAAAATGGAGGACATAGACGAACTGATAAATACGGAAGAACCTCAATCTAAGGTAGAGGAAAACCGTATGCTGATGCTGCCTACCGAGGCTCACAGACAGAAGCTGCTTCGTCAATACCGTTCCTTGAATGCGCTTGCCCATGACCAGGGGGCTACCCCGGCAGAAAGGGAACGTGCCTTGTGTATTATGGAGAAGTTCAAGAAGGAACTCTATGAGAACTCCTTCTTGATAAAGATAGAGAAGCAGATTGACTACCTGGAGGTACAGAAACGCAGACTCCGAGTGAGGGAGCTATCCTTTAACTCCTACTATGAGTTTGCATTGGAGCGCATCCCTCAAATCATCGCTCAGGAGAAAATCAGTTTCAGTATTCGTGATTTCGCAGCCATATTGAAGCAATTCTACCGAGGTGGCGAGCTGGAAACAACGCTGAACTCTGACCTTGACATCAATCTCTTTGATGAGAAGTTCATCGTCTTTGAGATTGATAAAATCAAGGACGACCCCGTACTTTTCCCTATTGTGGTGCTGATAATCATGGACGTGTTCCTGCAAAAAATGCGTATCAAGAAGGGTCGCAAGGCATTGATTATTGAAGAAGCGTGGAAAGCGATTGCTTCACCTACTATGGCAGAATACATAAAGTATTTGTACAAGACCGTCCGTAAGTTCCACGGTATTGCAGGAGTTGTTACTCAGGAACTTAATGATGTGATAGACTCTCCAATCGTGAAGGAAGCCATCATCAACAACTCCGATGTGAAGATATTGTTAGACCAGACGAAGTTCAAGGACAGATACGATGACATTGCCGCCATATTGGGATTGACCAAAATTCAACGGCAGCAGATTTTTACCGTCAATGCCCTTAACAATCGTGAAGGTCGCAACTACTTCAAGGAGGTCTGGATATGCCGGGGTCAAAACTCCGATGTCTATGGTGTGGAGGAACCTCCCGAATGTTACTGGGCTTATACTACCGAGCGAGCCGAGAAGGAAGCCTTGAAGATTTACCTCTCCTATTATGGAAATATGCAGGAGGCAATCACAAGAATCGAGGCGGACAGAAAGCAAGCCGGGGATGACAAGTATCTGGTATTCGCAAGAAAAGTCAATCAACAACAAAAAGTGATGTCGTTATGGGAAAGTTGAAATTCACGTTTGTGGCACTATTCATGTTAGTGGCCACACAAGGAATGTTCGCCGCATGGGAAGTGGTCATAGACAAGAACTGCATCAAAGCAGTAAGTAGCAACCTTGCCTCTCAAAAGCTGATTGAGGGTCAGCATAACCAGCGGTTGGACTCCATCGCCGAGAAAAAGAAGAAGGTGGAACTCTATACCGTGAGTATGGCTACCATCAAGGAACTCTACAAGGTGACCATGCAGAACGTGTCCGGCTTCGGGACGGAGAGCAAATACTACAAGGAGATTGGATTATGCGCTTACGACATCCTTAAAGATGTGCCGGAGCTTATCAAGACGGTAAACAAGGCGAAGTTTTCCAACAAGTTGCTTTGTCTAAACGAACTGAGTAATCTGGTTACGGAAACCCAGCAGTTAGTAGGCAACTTCGTGAATATCGTGAACAATGCCAAGATACAGAATCCACTCAAAGGACAAGGCACGGCAGAGAAGAAAAGCGACGGCTACAATATGCTTGACCGATACGAAAGGCTTTCATTAGCCAATAGTATCTACTCCGGATTATTGGAGATACGTTACAAGGTGGAGGGTATGATAATGATGGCTCAGTATGCTACAGCCAACGATCTTTTCTTTGCCATAGACCCGGAGGGTTGGGCAAACGTGGTGACGATGAAGAACAACGTCGGCGGTCTTATCAATGACTGGAACAGACTGGTGGCAGCCAACTATTGAGAAGTATGTAACCTATAAACTCAACAAGTATGAAACACTATATAATCATAGGTATGATGCTTACAATGCTTCTTCCGGTAAAGTCCTTCGCCTTTATCATCCCGAAAGACCTGCCGACCATTGAAGCCTTGATTGCCCTTCACAAAGCCGTGAAGAAAGATGAAGACCAGGCATTGAAACGAATAGCAACCAGCTTCGGTGAACAGTCGCTTGTAGCCAAGGGAGCGGTCAAGTTCAACGATGTACGGACTACGCTTGATTCCCGGTTGGGCAACGCTCATTCGTATCTCGTACTGGCAGGTGCCATATCAAGTACAGCCAACTCGCTCTATCAGTTGGTCAAAGAGTATAAGGATTTTACGGGCAACACGTTCAAGTATGTCTCTAAGAAGCCTTTTGTGGGTTGGTACTATGCGGATGCCAATGTTGCCATATCAAGGGAGATAAAACATTGCTATAAGCTCTACGCTTCCGTGGCGGCTTCGGGTATCAATCTGATGAAGGCTACAATGGACGAGAAACTGAATCTGGTAATGACTCTTAAAACCTCAATCGACAGGGCACGGTACATCATTGACAATGCCAACCTGTACTGCTTCCTGATAACGGATTGCGGTTGGAAGCCGGACTACATCTGGGAGATTTTAAACTCCAATGTCAAGGATGAGATAGCGAATAAAGTAATCAATAAATGGAATCAAGGATATGCAGGTTAGAAACATCATACTCGGTTTAATCACGCTTTTTGTAATGGGCTCTCCGATTACAATGTCTGCCCAACGCCCTACACGTGACAGGGAAAAGGAGAAACAATGGAAGTCCATGGAGAATGGTCCTTGGGACTTTGCCCCGGACTGGTATTATTTCTTCCTTCACAAAAAGTATTCCGGTGCGGAGATGTACTGGAAATGGGCAGGATTCAACTCCGGTTTCCGTGTCCGCTTCAAGGAGCACAAATCCAATATCAAGCGCATCATGCCGACACGTGTCACCTCCGAGGAGACCCAGCGGCAGAAGGTGAAGAAGGTGGAGACGGAACGTAAGTATATCGAGGAACTGTATAAGGAAGAAGTCATACGTGAGGCAGACAGAGCCGTGGATTTGGCTTACGCTTCGTACAAGGACGAGTTTGACCGTATGCAGGACTGCATCACGGACGGACTGCTCTACTGCATGAAGAAGAGCGATGGCAAACTCAAATATCAGGTGGACGAGTTGAGCCGACAGAACGGGATTCTTTGTTCCGGCATCGCCTATATCCACAAGACGGGTGTGGGCTACGGACTGGAGAATGCCAAACGGCAACAGGCATATGAGGAAGCTAAGACGAAGATGGAGGAACTGGTCAATCAGACCGCCCATCTGTGTGCTGTAGCTGCCACACATTATTAGAAACAGGTATAGAAACAATAAAACAAAATGAACGATTATGAATTTTCTATTTGTCCCTTTAACCATCGGTCTGCCTGCCATTGACGAGAGTCTGGACAAGCTGTTGGTCGCCATGGAGACCTTCCCGAATGTGGCGGTACTGGGTGATGCGGTCGGACTGGCACGTATCATCGGACTGTTGCTTGCCCTCTGTGTCGGTTCTTACGAGTGTTGGATGATGATACTCGGACGGCGCGGAATGGATGTGATGAAGCTGCTCCGTATCGTGGGAATCTCCATCTGTATCTCCTCTTCGTCGTGGATATGCTCCGCATTGCAAGTGCCGGGCAAGGGATTGGAGTCGGCCACCAAAGCGATGGCAAACTCCAAAAACAAGGAGGTGGCTGCTTTCGAGCTGAAGGTGGCACAAAAGCAGAGTGAGTATCTGGACCGGCTGAGAGCCGTTCAGGATTCTATCGCGACTGCCAAACAGGTGGCTGCCATCGGTGAGGATGCCGCCTGGTGGGACAAGCTCATCTACAACGTAGAGAACTTGGGTAGCACCATCAACAACTATGCGCAACGTGCGGCTGTAGCTGCCGAGACCAAGGTCAGCGAGTGGATTAACGATGTCATACGTTTTATCGGTGAACTGATATTCCAGATGTCCTATTACGGCATATTGGTGGCGCAACGGATATTCATAGCCATTATGATGATATTCTGCCCGATAATGTTCGCCCTGTCGCTTGCACCACCTTGGAGTTCGGCATGGAGCCAGTGGATGTCCAAGTTCCTTTCACTATCGTTATGGGGATTCGTGACCTATATGTGCCTTTACTACATCGACTTCATCTTGCTCTACAATCTACAGCAGGACATGGTAGCCTATAACCATCTTCTGCACGGTTCGGTCAATTCGTGGTCGCAGATTGGCGCATTGGGATTGCAGGGTATCGGATCCAACTGTATGTATGCGATGGGTATGCTGGTGGGTGCCTATATCATCCGTTTCGTTCCCGAAGTGGCTTCCTGGCTGATACCGGGCGGTGTAAGTTCGGGTGTGGCTTCTGCGGCTGGTTCTACCGTAACGGGTATGGCTGTCACGGCTGGGGCTGCAGCCGGAGGTGCGATCGGTGCTACGGCAGGTGCAGCCGGCTCAGTCATCAAATCCAAGTGAATGTAATCTTAAAACGAAACGATATGCTTATAGAATCATTAGCACAGAAGACCAGACTTGCCATGATGACGGTATTTGCAGCCATTGGTGGTTGCGCCGTCATCTGCGGCTTCACCGTTTGGTGCTGCCTCTCTTTGGTCACCAAGGAGAGACAGCAGATATATGTTTTGGATGGTGACATTCCTTTTTTAGCGGAACGAGCCAAGTTGGAAGCGAACTTCACCATGGAGGCGAAAGCGCACATACAGCTCTTTCATCAGTACTTCTTCAACCTGCCACCCGATAATGACTATATCAAATGGACGGTCGGTAAGGCGATGTATATGGCGGACGGTACCGCCTTGAAGCAGAAGCAGGCGATGGACGAGAACGGATTTTATTCGGACATCATATCGTCATCTGCGGTCTGCACCATCATGTGCGACTCCATTCAGCTTGACGAGCATGAACGGAAATTTACCTACTACGGCACGCAGTTTATCAAGCGACGTACCCGTGACTTGAAACGCTCGATGGTAACAACCGGATACATTGAGAATGTACCTAGAACGAGGAACAATCCTCATGGGTTGATGATAACGGGATGGCGAACCATTGAGAACAAGGATTTGGATTATTAACGAATGACATTTCAATAATACAACAATGAAATCACTCAGAAAGACATTGCATGATAGCCGCTTGAAGACCCACCAACTGGTTCGGTCATGGCTACAACCCAAGATGGGTGCAATCGGTACGAAATATCGTCTGGCAGCAAGAATCCGTTTGGCGAACGCATGGGCGGTCAAGCATCCTAAGCGGACATTCGCATACGTGGTTGGTTCCCTACTGTTCGTGTTGGTCGGTAACATTTGGATAAGTAGCATAAATGTAGATTCGTCTAATTCTTCAAACGAATTAAGCGAATTAAACGAGTCCAACGTCAGTATGATTACCAACATGGAACCGCTTTTCACTGGTTTCCGTACCATACAGGCGAACAAGGACATTCAGCGCAACACGCTGATGGATTTGGTTGCCCAGGGTCAGGAACTTCGTGAGGAACTGGATTCGATGATTGCCGTACCAAACAAATCCAAATCGGACTCAACTCGAATCATCCAACGTTACAGACAACTTGAAAACATTGTCAAATCCCTAAATAATAACGAGAGCAAATGATTAAAATCAATTTCAAACAACCCAAGTATATCTTTCCACTGGTGATTTTCGTTCCGCTGTGCGCCTTGATATACTTCGTGATGCAGACCTTCAAGGGTACGGGTGATGCCGGACAGACGGTAGCCACCGACCGCATCAACATGGAGCTTCCTGAAGCACATGCCGAGGAAGCCGGAGACAAGATGTATGAGATGTCCAGACGTTTCGGTGACGAGGATGCCTTCACTGCTATCGGTGCCATTGGCGAAGAAGAAAAGGAAACCGAGGAACTGGTACACGGATATTCCGAAGAGGAACTGAACCAGCTTGATGCTGCCGAGGCGGAACGCATCCGTCAGCAGAAGGAACTTGAAGAACTGGAGCGTTCTTTGGCTGAGTCAAGAAAACATATCAATGAATATGCCTATGGAAACAGCCCTTCTCGTGGTGATGATGGTTATTCTTCTAAAGACGAGTTCGCACAAGACTTGGAGGAAATCCAGCGTCGTAGCTATGAACGGCAGAAAGCCATTGAAAGCGGATTGGGTATAACCGATCCGGAGCAAGAGGAAGCCTTACGGAAACAGCGTGCCGACTCTATAGCTAAGGTTAGACAGGAAGAGAAGGAACGTAACCGTCCGAACCTGGTAACTAAGTCCTCAGATTCTAATGCGGACAAGTTCCACACGGTATCTTCTTCGGATGATACGGTGGATGCCAAACTGATCCGTGCGATGATAGACCAGACTACCAAGGCACGTGAAGGAACCAGACTCAGGTTTAAGTTGCTTGATGACGTAACCGTGAGCGGTCTGAACTTGAAGAAAGGCACTTATCTCTACGGGACGGTTACAGGTTTTGGGCAGCAGCGAGTACGTGCGGCCATTACCAGTATTCTGATTGGCGACAAGTTTGTCAAGGTCAATCTGTCTGTATTCGATAATGACGGTATGGAAGGCTTCTATGTTCCCGAATCCCAGTTCCGTGATTTCGTGAAGGACGCAACTTCCAATGCGGTGCAGCAGAATATCAACTTCGAGTCTGAAAGCGGCTATGGGTCGGAAATATCGGCTGAAGCCATTGCCTTACAGACCTTGCAGAATATGTACAACTCCGCATCGTCGGCCATATCCTCCAATATCCGGAAGAACAAGGCGAAAATCAAGTATAATACCATCGTCTATCTGATAAATTCGGATGAAGCAAGATAAACCAATTCAGAAATAACCAGATAATTTTCAGTAAAACATAAACTTTTCTCAGTATGAAATCCAAGATTTTTCTTTTCATTCTTAGTGTTCTCTTTGTCGTGGGCAACGCTTCTGCCAACGAAAGAATTTACGTCAATAGCGAAGTGACGACACACATCGTCATGCCGGAGAATATTAAGTTGGTGGATATTTCCACTTCCAAGATTATCGGCAACCAGTGTGCCGACAACATTGTTCGCATCAAACCATCCATAGAGAATGACTCTGTGGCTACTTGTGGTTATAAGGAGAATGAGCAGTTGGGTACACTTACCTTGATTGGAGAACGCCACATTGCCCAGTATGACATTATCTATACGGAGTGTCCGGCTAATGCCGCATCCATCTTCCAAGTTCCTTACTGCGATACACAATCCTACATCAACCCGGAGGTGTCTATGCCCATGTCGGAAATGGCCCGCTATGCGTGGGCGGTATATGGTAGTGACCGCAAGTTTAACCAGGTAGTATCAAAGGCTCACGGTATGAAGGCTGTGGTCAATAATATCTATTCTATCGGGGACTATTTCTTTATTGACTACTCTCTTCAGAACAAGACGAAGATACCATACGACATTGAGGAGATTCGTGTGAAGCTGACCGACAAGAAGCAGAGCAAGGCTACCAATTCCCAGACTATCGAGTTGACTCCTGTCTTTTCTCTTAACTCTTCCAAGAAGTTCAAGAAGGACTATCGCAATGTACTTGTATTGCCTAAGCTGACTTTTCCCGACGAAAAGGTGTTGCAACTGGAGATTTCAGAGAACCAAATCAGCGGTCGTGTCATCGTACTGACCATCGAATATGAGGACATCCTCAATGCCGACGGCTTTGACTCGGACATCTTGAAAAACAACGATTACTATCCTTACCACTACATTAAATACTCTGTCAGACGATGAAAAAGCTATTATTCCTTTTATTGTGTGCGGTTATGACCATAGGAGCATCCGCACAGGACGCAAAGCTCACGATAAATGCCGGCTTTCAGTTTCCCTCTACGTTGAACGCTACTATCGGCTATGAGCATTCGCTATCCTACGGCAATTCCGTGGAGTTGTATGGAGAAGTGGGCAATCATTGGCAGAAGCATGACTTTTGGAAGAAATACTTTTGGGATGGCGGTATCGTGTACAAGCAACGACTTGTCAGATACAAGAACGGTATGCTTCGCTTCCGTTTAGGTCCCCAGTTAGGTGCTGTAGAAAAGAAGTTCTTTATAGGCTTGGAGGCTGGATTTGAATACAGTTACGTTTTCAGAAACGGTTGTGAGTTTGTGATTACCCAAAAGAACAATGTAAACTTTCTACATGGGGACACATTCAGAAATGGTCTGTTACTCGGTATGAAGATACCGTTTTAGTTATATGAGTTTGTAGAAATAAATATAGAGGGCTATGGCATTTGAAGAAACAAGGGAACAACAACAGATGTATAACTACTTCCGTAGTTGCATCTACATCTTTCTCATCATTGAGATTGTGATGAATCTGCCCATTACGGCGGATAACCGGGTTACGCAATTCATTCTTGACCTGCTTGGAAGATTTCCTATATTCACTACCGTTTCGGGCTGTAAGATAGCTGAGCTGGTCTGCATCTGTGTGGTCTGTATCGGTACAAAGGCACAGAAGGCTTTGAAGTTCAATGTCAAGACAATGGTCATCTATCCTGTATTAGCTGGACTGACTCTTGTCGGACTTTGTTTCCTCTTTCACAAGATGGATTTTGGAATGAGTTGGATGGGATTCCCTGCCAATCGTATTCTCTATGCCGTATGTTCTGTGGTTGGCACCATGTTGGTGCATCAGGGATTGGACGGCATCGCCAAGTATTATAACTATAAGGTTGGTGATGACCGTTTCAATTTCGAGAACGAGTCCTTTCAGCAGTCGGAGGTGCTTGCCAACAATGACTATTCGGTGAACATTCCGATGATATATTATTGGAAGCGGAAGATGCACAAGGGCTGGATCAATATCATCAATCCGTTCCGTGGTACGATTGTATTAGGTACTCCGGGGTCGGGTAAGTCTTTCGGTATCATTGACCCGTTTATCCGTCAGCACGCAGCCAAGGGTTTTGCTATGATGGTGTACGATTTCAAGTACCCGACGCTTGCCAAGACGTTGTTCTATCAGTTCTGTAAGAATCGGAAAGCCGGAAGACTTCCTGCTAACTGTGGCTTCCGTACCATCAACTTTACAGATGTGGAATACTCCGACCGCATCAATCCTATCCAACGGAAGTATATCCCTGACTTGGCGGCGGCATCGGAAACGGCAGCTACCTTGCTGGCTTCTCTGAATAAAGGCGGTGGAGAGAAGAAAGGCGGCTCGGAAGCGTTCTTTACCAATTCGGCAGAGAACTTTCTGGCGGCTATCATTTACTTCTTTGTAAACTTCCATCCTGTCGGGTTCAGAAACGGAAAGAAGTTGAAACGCTATATTCTACTGGAGGGAAAGAAACTGGAGATTGTCATTCGGAACTGGGATGACTTCAATGCCATAGACGATAAGGGAAACGTGGTGCTGGACTTCGTGGATGAGAATGGCAATGATGTTTCTACGGATGAGGACCATATGTTTGTGGACTTGAACGGCTTTTCTTATAAAGACCGGACAAGAACTCTTAGAAAGATAGACCGCTGTTGGTATGAGGATGAACACGGCAACGAGGTTGAGCCGGACACCATCACGGGAGAGTATTCTGATATGCCGCACGTGCTTTCATTCCTTGGCAGGTCTTACGACCAGGTGTTCAACATTCTGATGCAGGACGATAAGATTGCTTCGCTGATGGCTCCTTTCAAGAGTGCCTTTGAGAACAAGGCGAATGACCAGTTGGAAGGTATGGTGGGTACGCTTCGTGTCAATGCCGCACGATTGGTGTCTCCCGAAGCCTATTGGGTGTTTACGGGAGATGACTTCGACTTGAAGATTTCCGACAAGGAGCATCCAAGCTATCTGGTCATAGCCAACGACCCGGAGAAGGAACAGGTAATCGGTTCGTTGAACGCTTTGGTGCTGAACCGACTGATTACACGCGTGAACTCCAAGGGTAATATTCCGGTAAGTATCATCGTGGACGAGCTGCCCACTCTGTATTTCCATAAGATAGACCGGTTGATTGGCACGGCTCGTTCCAACAAGGTAGCGGTAACACTCGGTTTCCAGGAGTTGCCTCAGTTGGAAGCTGACTATGGTAAGGTGGGTATGCAGAAGATTATCACTACCTGCGGTAACATCTTCATGGGCGCGGCACGTAACAAGGAGACCTTGGAGTGGGCACAGAATGATGTGTTCGGCAAGGCGAAGCAGACCTCTCGCTCTATCTCCATCAACGACCAGAAGGTATCTACCACTATCTCCGAGAAGATGGACTACCTTGTTCCGGCAGCCAAGATAGCGGATATGGCTACGGGATGGTTGGCTGGTCAGGCGGCACGTGATTTTACTGCCACCAATGACAAGATGCTGGACAGCTTCGACATCGAGCAGTCGGAGGAGTTCAAGACCACGAAGTATTTCTGCAAGACCCACTTCGACATGAAGAAGATTAAGGAGGAGGAAGAGCACTATGTGGCTCTGCCTAAAATCTATGAGTTCAAGAATGACCGGGAGAAGGAGATTATGCTGAACCGCAACTTCAAGCGTGTCAATCAGGAAGTCGAGGATATGGTCAAGGAACTGCTTGGAATGAGTTGATTATGATAGAACTTGCGAAGATACCCACCTTTAGTGGAAGCACGTTGAAGATTATCGCCATAGTGTCTATGGTAATAGACCATTGTGCCTATTTCTTGATGGATAATGACACGGTTCTCTATGAAGCGATGCGCTGTGTAGGTCGTATTGCTTTTCCGGTGTTTGCCTTCTTGATTGCGGAAGGTTTTGCTTATACGCATAACAGAAAGAGGTACTTTGTACAGCTCTTGGCTTTCGCTATTGTGAGCGAAGTTCCCTGGTATCTGCTGAATGGAGCTGACGGCACGCATAACGTGATGTTCACGTTGGCTTTGGGTGTGGTGGCTTTGGCGATACTGGAGAAAATGAAAGAGAATGGCATCCTTTGTGGGGTTGCCATTCTCTCTATTGCTTGCTTCGCCACCTGGTCAGGTGTGGATTATGAGTGGCGAGGGATATTGATGATTGTTGTTTTCAATTTGTTACGGAATCAAAATACGAATCTTCCTATTCCCTATGGTCGGATGATACAGCTACTTTGCGCCTTTCCATTGATGATGCACTATGGTGGCATCGGTGCTATACTGGCTTGTTCTATCCTTTTCTTATACGATGGAACAAGAGGATTTATCAAAGGTGATGTAGCAAAGTATGGATTTTATGCTTTTTATCCGATACATCTGGGCATTATTTATTTGATGTCTATTTCTTGATAATCAGAAAACTTGTTACAACACATATTGCGCCAACACCCGTTGTATTTCAGTGATGTTGGAATTTCTTCCGAAGTTCTGTTCCAATGGGGTGTCGCTGCCTTTGAACCAGATTTTCATTTCGGAATCCATGTCAAATGTTCCTGCCGTTTCAACCGAAAACCTTTCAACGGAACGGTAAGGGATTGACATATACTCCTTCTTCTTACCCGTAACACCTTGGACATTTTGAACGATAAGGCGTTTGTTGGTAAATACCCATTTGTCCCTTATCAACTTATAGGCTCTTTCTATCCGTTCTCCCTCACAGAGCAATGCTCCATATTCTTTTTGCAGGGCATCAGCATCCATTTCGGAAACATTGCCGAAAATCGCATTCATTATTCCCATAATCTTTATCTTTTATTTTTAATGTATAGACTCTTGATGCGAAGTTAATTATAAAATCTCTCATAATCTACAAAACAGGGTGTTTATATCGGTTGGGCTTCATAACATTTTCAGTACACGAATAACAGCCGGAATATAATCGGGAGCTTCCGCATACCCGATATTTCTCAGCCAAAGCAGATAGTTTCCATCCTCACGCTTATACCTGTACTGCACCTTGGTATAATAGGCACGGACGCTTTCCGTCCAATGGTCAAACTCATAATATTTCCCGGTGCGTGGATTGGTCAATCCGAAAAGGTTGTGCCTGTCCCGACATAGTGGAGAGGTAAACCAACCGGTTTCCAAGATGGCTTGTGCCAATACTATCTTCGGATAGAGTATGCCGTTACGTTTGATTTCCGCATAGAGGTTAGGGATGGTCAACTTGGGCAGGCTTCTGTCCGGTTCAATTCGTTCTGATTTTTGGGACGTGCTATCGTGCACTTTTTGGGCATTTAGATGTTTTCCCGTTCCGACTGTTGGCGGAGTTTCTAACGTCTCTTTTGCTTCTTTATACATACTCGCTTTGGAAGTATCTTCCTTATTTTCAATATCCTTTCCATTGTGGCTTGTTTGAATTAACCTAACATCCGCCTCTTTCGTTATCGTATAGAACTGTGCCGATGCCATTCCCGGCACCAGCATCAGGAGGATTGCAATCAGAATAGTGTTGTGCATTTCTTTTCCGGGATTTGATGTGGATAATTTTGTGACATCCAAGCGGTAACGACACCGCAAAATTAACAGTTCAACATCATTCAAATGGAATTACACAACAGAAATTTATCCGAAATGCTGCCATACGAGAAGTTGGCGGTATTGGGCATCGGCCGTGAGAAAGCGGATTTGCTGCCACAGGAGGTAAAGGAGAAACTGGCTTCCGGCGAGGTTACTCCGCTGATGCAAGTTTCTATCAACGCCCGCAATGGCGACATCATCACCTTGCCCGTAAAGTTGCAGCTTACTGCTGACAAAAACGGTAATCCGGCTCTTATCGCCTATCCGGTCAGAGCCGAGCTTGAAACGGAGCGTAACAAGGTTCTCCGCTTGACCAAGCAGGAAGCCGTCCGCTTACGGAATGGCGAGGTGCTTCAAAAAGCCGTGGAGGTAAACGGTGAGAAGACGCAGCAGTATCTTCAATTAGACCCTGAGACTAAATCGGTCATACATCGTAAGGTTACTGACATCCAACTGGAGCAGAAACTCAAAGACATGGAGAAGGTCAATGACATCGAGTTGGGCATCCGGCAGAAGCAACAGGTACGTGAGGGCAAGCCTGTCGAACTTAATGTAGGTGGAGAGAAGGTCTCCGTGGGTGTGGACTTGAAAGAGCCGCAAGGCTTCAAGGTCATCAACGGGGATATGAAGGAGTGGGAACGTCAGCAGAAGCTCCGTTATGACGAGCAACATCCCGAGTATTTGGGTCTGGTAATGACGGACAAGAACCGTTGGGAATATCAGAAAGTTGTAGATGCCCAGTCCAAGGAACGTGCCATTCACCTTAAATCCTCCCGTGAGGAGAAAGTGAGTAATGGGCTTAAACGCTAAGGTTTATGGCTAAGAAGATAAATCAAGAAGATGATGCCAAGTTCCTGAAGGAGTTTGAGAAATTGAAGGCAAAACATCCTGATGCGATGCTCCTCTTCCGGGAGGGTGACTTCTATAAACTCTACAAGGAGGATGCTGTTAAAGCTGCTTTGATTCTTGGTATCGCTACGGCTGACAAAGTGACTTCAACTATTGAAGGAAAAATAAAGACCGCCGAGTTTCCAAGACACGCTTTGGACACTTATCTGCCCAAGCTTATCCGTGCAAAGGAAAGGGTCGCCATCTGTGATAAGCTTGAAGTCATCGAGCAAGTACGAAAGAATGAAGAACCAACCCTATCAAACAACACCGATATGGCAAAGAAGAAAAAAGAGAAGGCTGTGCAGGAAGAGCCTGCCAAGACTGTGAAGAACGCAGCCGAGGAGAAACCTGCTAAGGAGAATAAGGTGGAAGCGCAAGCGGAAGCAAAGAGTGAACAGAAAGCGGAAGCAAAACAGGAGCGCAAGCCACGCGAACCTCAGATGGTAACTGTATCCGGCGAGAAAGTGACGCATGGTCACGCTTACCAGAGTAAGGCCAATCCCGAAGAGTGGTACTTTACCGCCAAGATGGACGGTGTGCAGTTGAAACCGCAACGGATGGACGCTGCCGATCTTGCCGCTTATCAGAAGAAGGAAATGACGGTGCCTCAGTTGATGGAACGCTATTATCCCACCAAACTGATGCCGAAGGTATCGGAAGAGTCCTTCAAAATGCCGAAGTCCATTGCCGGACCGGAAGGTAATATCTCCGTGGATAAGTTCAATGTCTATAAGGAGAAGGACGAGCAGCGTGCCGACTATGGCAAGTATAAGTTCTATGCGCAGATTGGAGATTCCAAGATGTCAGCTGTGGCTTCCCGTCAGGACTTGAACGCTTACTTTGACCGGGTGATGACTCCTACTCAGTTAGTGGAGAAGAATTTCGGTGAGCGGTTGCATCTGAAATCTGCCTACGAGAAATACCAGCTTCCCGAAGGCATTGACCCGAAGGGTGTGCGTGTAGCGAAAGACCATGCCGACAACAAGTGGAAGGTGTCTGTGGATATGGGCGACAAGGGTCGCACCACCAAGCATGAGATTTCTTTTGATGACGGCTACTCCCTTTTTAAGGCTAAAACTGCCACCCGGGAGCAGATTGCGGCAAAATATCTGAATACGGAAATCAGCGGTATGCTTGCGGCAAAGAGTGTTAAGATGGAGAAGTCTGCATCTATGAAAATGTAACAAAATCAAATATTCGTTTAACGATTAAAGAATTATAAGAAATATGTCAGTAAAAATGAATCACGAGGAGTTGGTGGAACTCCTTCAGGAGGGCAAAATCGGTTATCTCCGTTTTGTCATGGAGGGTGAGAACGCAGAGGTTTATCTGGAGTGGTGCCGTACCCACGGTACAGACCCTTCGGATGAATCCGCAGAGTTTTATATCGAGCAGACGGACATCGAGCAGATGGACCGTCAGGTAATGGACGACGAGGATTATGGCATCTGGAACTAGTTACAACCCGTCAGCTTCGGGCAATGCGGGTCAGGTCGCTCTGGATAAGTTTGCGGCGATGATGATTGACCGTATGGAGCAGATGAAAGCCTCCGACTGGAAGAAAGGCTGGATTGGCGGTGCTTCGGGTTATGCCGGCTTGCCGCAGAATGTGGGCGGCAGGAACTATTCCGGCTCCAACTCGCTGTTCTTGCAACTGCATACGGCAGCGAACGGTTATGACCTTCCGGTCTATCTTACCTTCAAGCAGGCGCATAATCTCAAATCTCACGTTCTACGTGGTGAAAAAGCCTTCCCGGTGGTCTATTGGGATATGCTGGTGAAGGACAAGAACGGGCAGAAAATCAGTTCGGATGAATACCGTGCCATGAGCCGGGAAGAGCGAAAAGATTTGGAGACTATTCCATTTATCAAGGCTTTCCCTGTTTATAATATAGCGCAAACCAATCTGGCAGAGGTTCAGCCGGAGCGTGTACAGAAGTTGTTGGAGAAGTTCAAAGTGCCGGAACTTAGGGATACCGAAGGAATGTATGCCCATGCCGCTTTAGACCGTATGGTGCAGACCCAGGGATGGCTTTGCCCGATACAGGCAGACAAACGAGTGGACGGCGCTTTCTATTCTCCTTCTAATGACAGGATTGTTGTTCCCTTGAAGCAACAGTTCAATATCGGTAACACTCCCGAAGAAATCTATCGTGGCGGTATGGAGTATTATTCTACCATGCTCCACGAAATGACGCACTCAACCATGACGGCTGAACGACTCAACCGTGAGATGGGTGGCAAGTTCGGAGACCCGAAGTATGCGAAGGAGGAGCTGGTGGCGGAACTGACGGCTGCCATGATCAGCCACTCGATGGGATTTGATTCCAAGATAACGGACAACTCAGCCGCTTATCTGGATTCGTGGATTGGTGTATTGAAGAAGGAACCGAAGTTCATTGTTTCCATCATGGCGGATGTGAACAAGGCATCCGACTTGATTCTTGACCATGTGGACAAACAACGGTTGGCATTGGGCGAACAGCCTTACCTTGCCAAGAATGACCCTTTGGCTCCTTTAGGTCCTGATGAAGAGATTCCTTTCAAGAATGCCGCTATCATCAAGACCCGTTCCGGTGATTATGCCATCCGTGCTTCTTACGATGGTGTGGAACTTGGATTGAAGAAAGTTTCCAAAGACACGGCAAAGACTTTCTTCCAGCTTACCGACCAAAAGGACAAGACTGCCTTTCTGAATATGACGGCACACAAGACTTACGAGCCGGAGTTGGCTGTGATGCGGAGAAGTCAGAAGGTAAGCACGGGTGTTTTGAAGTTTTAGTTAATACGGACAGATGATGAGTGATTACAAGGTAAACTTCAAGGATATGAAATCCCGTGTGGGTGTGGATGACATCGCCTATGCGTTGGGGTATCGCCTGGACAGGAAAGCGGGTGTGGGTCGGTATATCGAGCTGGTACTTGGTGAGGGTAATGACAGGCGTGATACCATCATCGTCAGCCATCCTCACAACAAGGTGGCTCAGACCTTCTTCCGCAGGGATGGTTCCAAAGGTGATGTGGTCACTCTCATTCGTGAGAATCTGAATTCATTCCTGGTATCGGGTAAGGACGATTGGCAGAAGATTGCCAAGGTGATGGCACGCTTCGCCAATATGCCCGAACCCGAATATCGGGAAGACAGAGAATATATCAAGTCCATCAAGCACGACTCTGTATTTGATGAATCACGCTATGAGGTAAAGCCGATTAACATCAACAAAATACCGGGATTATTCTCCCAAAGAGGAATTTCGAATGATACTGTGAAAGAACTTTCATCATTCATTTCCCTTGTGAGGGACAAGCAGAATGGAAAGTTTGAAGGATATAATATCGGTTTTCCTTATACCAACGAATATACTGACGAAGCCAACGGCTACGAGATTCGTGGGTACGGTGGTTACAAGTCCAAGGCGGCAGGTACGGACTCGTCTTCTTCGGCTTGGGTGGCTGACTTAACCAGAGGCAATCGTGACGCTGTCCGAAGCGTGTTCTTCTGTGAGTCTGCTTTTGATGCGATGGCTTTCTATCAGGTGAACAAGATACAGTTAGGTACGGATGTGGCTTTGGTATCATTGGGCGGTACGTTCTCTGACAAGCAGATAACCGGGACAATGGCTCGTTTCCCCAATGCGAGGGCATTTGACTGCTTCGACAATGATTTAGCCGGACGTATCTACGGATTGCGTATGATGGCGATACTGGAGGACATTCCGATGAAAATCAATAAAAAGGATGGTACTCTTTCTATTGAAGCCAAGGGCAAGTCCTTTGAGTTGAATATGGAACGGTCATTGACTGCACAGGTTAGCGAGAAGCTATCCATACGTTACAAGATGGGACAATGGCTACCGCCCAAGGCTTTCAAGGATTGGAACGATTGTCTGCTTAACAAGCCGATGGCACCGATACTCTCTCCGCACAAGGAGGAACGTGAACAAAACTTGACTGAACGTAGAAATGGTGGACTTAAAATGTGAAGTATATGCAAAGAATAAAATCAAAAGTGGCGGCATTGGCCATTCTGTCAGTTTTCCTGATGAACGGCTTGCCTACATTCGCCCAACAGACGGATCCGGCTTTGACGGGTGCGGTCATTGCCCAGACTGTGACGTTGAAGAATATCCACAAGGACAGGAAGAAACGACAGCAGCAGATTATAGCTGCCGAGACAGCCGTAACCTTGGCTCTCGACCGTGTTCACTCTGTGGAGAACAAGATGCTGGAATACCTTTCCAATGCACAGGGTGCGATGCAGAATCTCTATCAGATTAAACGTGCAGGGGAATTGGTTACGGTTGAGATACCGAAGAACTGCAGCTTGTTGACCAAATCTGTGGGTCGTAATCTGAAGGGGACGGCTATCGCAGCTATAGTATCGGATGAACTGACGGACGCGGCAACGCAGATGGCTGCACTTTATCCGTTTATGAAGCAGTTGGTAACTTCGGGCAGTTACAACGTACCCGGTGGGGACGGGAAGAACGAGAAGCACAAGGTGAACTTGTTGAACTCTTCCGAGCGGTACTATATCGCCAATGAGGTAGTGACCCGGTTGGAAGCCATCAATACGGATTTGTTTATCCTGGCTTGGCAGGTTCGCACGTTATCCTGGAATGACCTTTGGTTCTCTCTTGACCCGGAGGGTTGGGCAAATGTGATGTCGGGCAAGAATATTATTGAAGGCATCGTGTCGGAATGGAATCAAGGGTATCTGGTTAAATGGTAGTTAGAATAGAAATAGAATGCAATTAGAACAATAATCGAACAACGTATAATCAATATTCAAAGAGTATGATGACAACAGAAAAGAAAATCATAGGTAGCTGCCCTCTTTGTGGCGGCAACGTGGTGAAGACCTGTAAGGGGTATCGCTGTGAGAATAATATGGGAGAAAATCCCTCGTGTGTGCTGAACATCAATGCCATTCTTGGTAATCGCAAGATGGCGGATAATGAGATAACGGAACTGCTTGCCAATCGCTCAGTTCTACTGGACGGTTTCGCTACCAAGGAAGGAAAGACTTTCCCTACTGTGCTTGAACTGGCTGATGACGGGAACATCAATATGCAGGCGGTTGTCGGCAAATGTCCTCATTGCGGCGGTGAAATCCGTGTGGGCAGTCGTGCCTTCAACTGCTCCAACTATGCCAATCAGCAAGCTCCCTGCTCGTTTGCCATCTGGCGTAACATCGGCGGGCATCAGGTGACTTTGGCTGATGCCAAGGAACTTTGCGAGAAAGGTATCACTTCTGCAGAACTGGAGATGTATCGTGAGGACGGTGCGGTGTACCGCAAGCGTCTGGGTGTTTCTCCTGACAAACTCCAAATCGTGAAGATATGAGACCGGGTACAAGATTGGCCATTATATTGGCTTCGATTATTCTGTTCTGGGGTGTTGTTGGATACTTTGTGTTCCGTGGCGATAATCCGAAGAAGCGTGCCGTCAAGGTGGCGGAACTGGCATTGAGGGCTTCGGTAGATGATCCGAAGTCTGTCAGGATTATCGGTATCAGTCAGCCGGACTCTGTGTTTGGCAGGGAGTATGTCACGATGGACGAGAAGATGTCTATCTCCATGGCGATGATGAAAATCAACGAGAAGGTGATGAAACTTACTGACGGATTGGAGAATTTCAATCCTGACGACAAGGAGATTTCCGTGTTGATGGAGCGTCAGATGGAGGCGATGTCGGTTCTCCGTTCCATGACACCGCAGGGTTTTGATAATGTCACAAAATCATTTACGGGTTGGAAGGTCAAGATTGAGTATGAGAATGTTGATTCCAATGGCAAGCCTTACCGCTCTGAATACTGGTTCATATTAGACAAGGAGGCGCAATTTGTCATCAAGTCGTTTGAGATTCCTTTGATGTAAATTCATAAGCAAATACTTTTTTCTCTCTCCCCGGCATCGGAGACCGATATGGTCAAGGGTGTCGGGGATTTTTGTGCCTGTTCTCTTCATTCGGTCATCTGCGCTCCCGGTTCTATTTTCCGATACAAAGTAACGGAGGGCGGTGCCGACAGCAAATGCCGTTTCTCTTGTCTGCACGGAAAGCGGACGGCAGCCTTCCGCAATTTGTGCTAAATTGGGTATTCCGTTTCTTTCCGCTTGCCACATTTGCCTTACGTCCCTTGTTCCCTCCGTGTATGTCGCATCGTAAAAATCACCCGAGAGCGAGAAGCCAAAAGGCTTCAAACAAAAGGGAAAAAATTAGAACGTATGGCTATCACACTTAAAGACAGAAAGGAAACGATAAACCTCAGAGGGAATGTTTACGAACTGACCCTATTGTGGAACAGAGAGGACATCCGCAGATGTGCTTTTGGTATGGCTCCCGATTATGCGCATATCCGCAAGGACGGCAAGAACTTCGCTTGTATAGAATGCTATTCCAATGATAAAGGCTTTTCGGTTGAGAACTTCCATTTGGCATTGGTCAAGCCGGAGTGGGAAATGTACTTCTGTAATGAGGATATAAACACCATTCCGTTGGAGGAACTTTTGGAGAGGTTGCCGATATGGTAGTAAATGTATAACCACTTAAAACGAACATATATGAAAGGAACAGAACAATTCAAGGAGATTATCAAGAACTATCTTGACAACAGGGCAAAGGAGGATGAACTATTCCGTGCCAGGTATGAAGCTACAGCACGCAGCATTGATGATATTGTAACTTATATTTTCAATGAAGTCCAACATTCAGGTTGTTGCGGTTTTTCCGATATGGAGATATTTTCTATGGCAGTTCACGCAGCGGAAGAACCTACATTGATAATCGGTGAGCCGTTATCTTGTGATGTGGTAGTGAACCATCATATAGACTTGACTGAGGAGGAAAAGGCGGAACAGCGTGATTTGGCTTTGAAACGATACCAAGAGGAGGAGCTTCGCAAGATACAAACACGGAACTCTCGACCCAAGCAGAGCAAACCCAAAGTTCCCCAACAAGCCGAGTTATCACTATTTGATTTTTAAGCCTATGAAACCGAGAAACAAATTTGAAAAACTGGTGGCAGCTTCCAACGAGGAGCTGACCGCCATCGGCTCTAAAGCCGTGGAGTGGGCAATAAGAAACGTAGTGAAGCATATAGCGTTCCGTACTTCAAGCCGTAAATGCACGTGTGGCGATTGCGGAGAGAAGTTTGACTATGAGGGAAAAGGCAGGTCTGTCCGTTGCCCTCATTGCGGACACCGCTTGCAAGTGACTGATACTCTGAAACGCAAGCACCAAGAGAAAAGCTATTTTTCCACCCTTGAAGTGGTTGATGGTTTGCAAGTGCAGAGGGTATTCCTTCTTACTGCAAATTACAGCAAAGGGAAGCCGATGGAGTATTACTATGATGAAGTATGCCGTTTGTGGCTCAATGTCAAAGGACAAATTGCGGTTACTTCAAGACAGAGACTTCAAAGCTATTATCGGGACTGTTTTAATTTTGCCACCCCGATAGAACTGAGGAGTATGTCTGATGTTCATTTGGTCATATCCGATGCTTACACCTATCCTTACTATTCCGTTCTTTCCAAACTGAGACGGAACGGAATGAAAGGCAGACTGCCCGACTGCCATCCGTTCAGACTTATGAAGGTTCTTTTGTGCGACCACCGAATGGAAACGATGATGAAAGCGAAGGACTACAAGGCGGTTGAGTATTTTGTCTATCACTCCTTAGACCTTAATAGTTGTTGGCAGTCGTACAAGGTGGCTTCAAGACATCATCACAGGATTGAGGACTTCGGTACTTGGTGCGACACTATCCGTTTGCTTGAAAAATGTGGCAAGGACATTCATAATGCCAAGTACATTTGTCCGATAAATCTAAAAGCCGAACACGAGCATTGGTTGAAGAAAGCAAATGCCATTGAGCAGAAGCGTAGGGATATGGAACGGATGAAGAAAGCCAAGGCAAACGAAGCCGAGTTTTACAAGAACAAGTCTTGTTTCTTCGGTATTGTGATAAGTGATGATGATATTGAGATTTCCGTGTTGGACTCATTGGAAGCCTACAAAGAAGAAGGAAGTAAGATGAAACATTGTGTATTCCAATGTGAATACTATGCCAAGACGGACTCTGTTATTCTGTCGGCTCACGACCATTTGGGTAATCGCATCGAGACCGTTGAGTTTAGTCTGAGCCAGGGAAAAGTGGTACAAAGTCGTGGGGTATGCAACAGCAATACAGATTTCCACGATAGGATTATCAAGATGGTCAATGATAATGCGTACCTCTTCTTGGAAGCTAAGAAGACAGCATAAGTTCCTTTATATATGTTGAGACTCCGACTTCCGCCGTGAGGCGTGGGTCGGAGTTGTTTGGGAGAAAAGCAACTATGTTAAATTCCAGACTTCTTTTTCTGAACTGGAACAATCGTTCGACTTATCCAAGAATACGTAATCGAATATCTGTACATAAACTTATGCGAGTATAATTTATCCCCAGTCCATAGATTTTCTGATGTTGTCACTCACCGTTTGGAAACTGTCAATTTGTTTCAACCATTCAGGGACATCCTTATTCATCCACCCCATAACCATTATCATCTCCTGATGGATTTCTTCTACACGATTCAAATTCCAACAAATGGACTCGTTATGGAACACTCGGTTTCGGAATGTTCTGAATGTATTTAGCGGTGCCGATACGTTTTTACGTTGACGGTCTTTCTTTGGCATAAAAGGGAAAGCCCTGCGCAAATCTTTCCATAACAGACGTTCATATTCACTATTCAGCAAGGAAACCCAAAATCCGAGAGTCAACTCTGCGACAATCTTTGATGGGGTTATGGCTTCATGCCGCCCTGTTATCTGCTTGTTAGCTTGGGTGATGTAGTGATTAAGGCGAGAAAGACCTGGTGTTGTTGGAAATGTCGCATACCAATCCTCCCTACCTGTCATCGTTTCAAGTTCCCTACATAACGCATTGCGGAGGGTAACTTCAAAGACAGACAGGCTTGTGTAAAAGGCTTCGGCGAGTTCCAAATTACAGCGGTAATGTAGTATTGCACGGTTCTCGTCTTCAGGGTAAAGACGAAAATAACGCTCCATGCGCTTATTTGAGAAAACTTTCTCGAAAAAGTCTTTGCTATATTCCATATTATTTGTAATTTTGCAGTGCAGTCCCGGTAGTTCCTCTCCCAGTTTTTAGATGCTGGTGATGAATCCGGGTTTTTTTTATATCCAATTGCAAAGGTACAAAAAATCCGAGAACGCTGCGACACGTCCTCGGAGTAATTTTTTCTCATTGAAGAAACATGATGTAATCTTCTTATTACATCAATCTTTCAGGTATGAATTTTACGATAACGGCGGTTGCGATAAACGACTATAGCCTCTGAGATAAGGAGTTTGTTTTCCCTTGAAAAGTCGCTCCTATTCATTTGATGCAAGTGAATGAATATAGCCTATCCTCAATAAATCGCCTCGTATTGTTTAGCGATATGTTTCCAAGTGTATCTGCGTTTGGCAATTTCGAGCATAGAGGCTCCATTTTTGTCTTTGTTGTGCAATAATTCAATCAATGAATCGGTGTCTTTGAAATAGTAGGCTTTATTTTCTGTTGTCTCACGATTATAGACCACATCGTAGGCAATGATTGGCTTGGCAAAGAACATCGCTTCTACCAAAGAGGGATTTGTTCCACCGGCACTATGACCGTGAATATAACATTCGCAATTATTGCGTAAGGCATAAAGTTCATCCAAATCATAAAGAGAGTCGATCATCCGAATATTGTTATATCGACTATACTTCTCCTTCAATGAACGGCTATATTCACTTCGGTTCCAGTTCCCGACAAAGACCAAGTCTTTGCCGCTTGTTGCGAAGGCTTCGCAAATGGCATGGCTGTTATTCTCCGGCTCAATACGACAAACACTAATTGAATAATTCTCGGCCGTAACCCCATATTTCTGCAATATGTTTTGTTGCTGCTGTTCCGATAATATACGTTGTACATGGTCTCCGCCATACGCAATCAGTTCGGATGGCTTACGGTAAGTATTAGTCACATAGTCTTGTATTCCTTTATTATCAGCAATAATTACATCTGCAAAACGAACCGCCATGGCTTCGCTTGTGCGCAAGAACCATTTTGTAAACTTTCCCCATTTGGCTCGCTTATGCTCCAGTCCATCAATATTGATAATTAAACGTTTGCGATAGAGGAGTCTAAAGAGAGGCAGGAAAATACATCCGGATACGCCTAATATAACTACTGTATCATAGCCACGTAAGCATTTCAGCATAGACATTATGTCGTATGGTGCACTCTGTGCTCCATTCGCATGAAAAAATGGAATATATTTTAGATTTGTACCTTTGTACGAATCCATGCGTGTGGTATAATCCTTACCACTGCAAAATATAGTGTAGCAAACACCGGGAGAACAATTATCGCCGATAATATTCTCCACAAGAGTCTCAAAGCCACCATATTTTGCCGGCACTCCTTGAATGCCAACAATAGCAACTTTTTTCGTCATAAATATGTTAAGAGATAAAATTTGATTTTCAAGTGATTGGTTTTAATCTGAAAACCTTTTGGAAATATCATGATATTATCTATCAAGGTGAGAATAGACTTCAGAAATCAGATACCACGATAAAGTAAAACCATACAAAATATATGAATATATTTGTGGGTAAATCTAAGTTTAGTGCTTTCTAAACATAAGTTATAAGCATTTATCAATGCTTGTTATCATCTGTTCTTCGCTAAATTTTTGCGAATACTCAAATGCGTTTGCTGACAAAGTTTGATAGAGTGTCTTTTCTGTTAAAATAGAATTAATCAGCTTTTCTATCTTATTCAGTTCTTGTACATCAATCTTATAACCGTTTTCGCCATCCTTCACCATCTCGGCAATTCCTCCTTCAGTAGGAACTATCACCGGTAGTCCTGCACTCATGGCTTCCAAGGCTGTCAAACCGAATGTTTCAACAACTTGCTGACGATTAGAGAGATTGAGCACGATTGAGGCTTGATTATAAAATGGCACCACATCGCTTTGACGAGGGTATATTGTCAGGTTTGAAGGCGTAGGAATCGAGTGTTCAGCAATAAAAATATCAATATTCTCTTGCGTATCATTCACAACCAACTCAAAAGGAAAGTGAGGTAAACGGTTAGCCAATTCAATAAATTCTAGAGGAGATTTATACAATTTCAACGACCCCAACATCAGTACTCGTTTGCGCTTAAAAGCGGCATCAGGATCAAAAAGCAAACGATCTGTAAACCGTTGTGGCAAAGCATTTGGCACAATGGTAATACCTTTTTTACGTTGTAGAAATGATGCTTGATATTGTGATACACAGATAATTTCGTGTGCTAACCATTGCATTCCCTTAGCCAATGTTTTGTAGAATGCACCTTTGATAAAAGCATTTTCGTGATAGTGATACACCACACGTTTGCCCATCATCCGTCCTGCAAAGGCAGGACCTATAGGCAACAGTGTATTGATATAAAACACTGTATCTTTAGCGAACAACCAACGGAAAGCTAAAAAGAAAGTATAAATCTGCACAAACGAATAGCGCAGCATTGTTACGACAGCATTGTTTGAGAACTTATAGCTGTAAGAGTGTTTTTTCAAGTTGTTGTATTGCAACAATTCATCTAAAACACCACCTTTTGAGGATACTAAATCTACTTGATAACCCTTATTCAGCAAGCCCTCTAATACCATTTTCAATACCTTAGGGCTACCACTATAATCATTGAAAAGGTGAAAACAAACGATATGCTTCATTGATAATTATTTGTATAAATGGATGTCCTTATATAATTAAGAGATTGTTGTTGCCAACATTCTAAAGCTTCATAATCAAAATTATAAACATCTTGTTTGTTCAAATCCGGATGGTCGTTTGAATTAGTCAAAGCCCATTCTATTTTTAACAGATTCAATAATGTATATATACGAGAATTTTGATTTTCTTTTTCAGTATTCTTAAATCTCTCAAAGACAGACATCTTGCGTTTAAATATATACGAGAAAATTGTAGCATGAAACGAATCGGTACATACCCACACTGCATTTTTAACAAGATTAAGAAATTCACAAGGACCTATATCGATTATTTCTCGATCGGATTGCAGGCTATTCAGGCGATTGAACATTTGTATGTTCAGTATTTTATATCCAGTCAATTTACTTAATGTAGATATATATTCTTGAGGAATATTCTTTCCTAAAAAATAGCATAATATATAAGGTGATGATTCGATATTTTTAACAGAGTCAGCAAGTTTATGCCATTCTGATGGTTGTATCATTAATGTTGGATCTAAAACTACCGGTACTTTCTTATTGATTATACCTTTAATAATTTTACTACCATCCTCTTCTCTACACGATACGCAATCAATTTTTTTAATTAACTCCGCCTGTTCTGCTTTTATCATAGAAGAATCACTAGTGCCCATACTTGGAGCATATGCTACTGTACGATACTTATCGTTTTCCTCTAAAAAGCTAAAATAATAAACAGGGTCAAACAGCAACGGACTCCATATCTGATCACTACCACATACTAAAACTTGAAAATCTTTAGCTGCTTTACGTAAATCTTTATCATTAGAACATTTGAATGATGTCAAAGGAAAATATTCTTTTTCAAACTCTTTAAATTTTGCATATTGAGATGCACGGATTGATAAGTAATGATACTTTTTAACTCTACGTCCTATTGACAAATGTTTAAGGAAAAACCATTGAATATTCTCAATAAACGGGCGAATCCGCCATAATGGATGACCACTGTATTCATCGTAGTCTATTATTTTACATTCGTAACCATTATTGGTGTTAGTAAACAGTTTGCTCATGGCATAAGCTTGCAATGAGGAACCATGATTGAAACCGGCTCGACGGGTCAATATACCTATCTTCATAATATACTTTGAATTTCTCTAATTATATTTTTTACCCACGTTGGAAGCATTTTCTGTACTAATGTGTTTTTGGAACTATAGTTATTAACCATATATTCATAACCATTTTCTTTCCACATTTTGTATGAAGATTCACGAAATGACGGACATTTTTCAGTATGGCGTAATCTAACATCTCCTTCAATTGCAGCTTTAACAGGCATTTCCAACAATTCCAAATTTATGGATGATTCTTTCATTAATTCTCTACCTTTAGAGGTATTACACATAATTAAATTGAAACCATATTTTCGTTGTTTCTTTAATATGCGAGAATATTTTTCACCATTCCAAAAGTCAGAAAGAGTAATGTCTGCTATTCGTTGAGCTTTGGAAAATTCACATTCAAAGCAAGACTTCCTACTGAAGTATCCTTGATGAAACGCATGTGAGTAATAGTCTTCACCTAAAAACAAGGTGTCAGTCGCATAATCTTCAAAATAGTATTTTACATAACTACGCCACCCACTTTCCTTTTTGGCACGAAATTTAAAATCAATCATTTTTTTGCCGTACTTTTTTTCTATCCATGCCACATGATCTTTAAATAATGCAGGACTTGGAACACCATGGCAAACCAAATCTATGGTAAAGAGATTAGGATATTCTTTTCGTAAAAAGAGTTTCAAACCTGCAATCTGACAAGGAGTACCAGAGAATAATACAGATAAACCTTCTTGCAAATCTTTTTTTGCTTGCCGATAAGTAGTATTGATATTACTCTGCATATACTTGGAACCTCTTGATTTCTTTAAATCTTCAATATTATCAATCCGCTGATGTCTTGCCAAAAGATTTGAATCGTAAGTAACACCATATACAACTCCACCTTTATTGATAACTTTGGATGCTAAAGCGAAAAATGCGCCACCTGATGTAGATTCTAACCTGTCGTTAATTTGTTTTTCCCATGCGGCATATACTATCTCTGGGGTAGGATTAAATAGAGGTAAAATATTGGATGTTTGAGTTGGACAAACTTTTGTACAAAGCCCACAATCCACACATTTTTCGTTATTTATTACAGGATAAAGAAATCCCTCTTCGTTTGATACCATCTGTATTGCTTGATGAGCACATACTTGTTGGCATGCACTGCATCCATAGCAGGATTCCAATGGTTTGTTACTAAATACCATTTTTGGCATATTATTGAGAATTATGATTTTGTTCATATTGCAGTAGAAAATATTTACTTGCGGAGAAAAGCATAAAAACCGACCACCATACATATACATTTCGGATTTCAGCCATAAGCAATATGATAAAAAAAAGTGTTTCAACAGAGAATATACGTTTGATACAACAGACAAATATCAATCCTAATGCAAAAATGTATTGTAGAAAACCATAGTCAGTCATGTCGCCAATCATCCGTTTTGTACTCCATTTATCATTCTTTACTCCAGTATCAATACCATATCCAAGCCAAGTCTCTTTCTTTGAAAGATCAAAGTGCTCAGCAGTATAGATAAAAGGTAAAATTCTTGCCGACGCACTTAAATCAGCTTCTTGAATATCTTCCCGATTTAAAGTTGTCGCTGCATTCATTGCCTTATAAACACGCTGTATCGGAGGATAGTTTATGTGTGGAATCACTACAAATGAAAAAGCAAAAACAGCTGCTATAATGATTGCATGTTGTTTTTTTAGCATAGTCAATACAACCATAAATAAAGCGATGATTGCAGTACCACTTGCCATAGACAAAAAAGCCCATATTAAACCAACTACTCCCCATTTAAAATCTCGCCAGATGTTTTTTACAGTAACATTATCAATTCCCCACAAACATCCATACAACCGTATTAAAACAATTGCAAGAGCCCCTAAAATTCGTGCGGTATGCGAAGGCTCTAATGATAAAGAATTAACGGAGAGAATGTTTCGGTCAAGTTTTATTAAATTAATCCAAAGAGCTTCGGAGTAACCCAAAACTCCTATTTTTAAAATTTGCTGAATAACAAAAACTACAACGTAAGCTATTATTAAGCCCTTGACTAATCTAATAAAATATTCTAATGAAAATATTTGCTTGTAATAAACGAGATTATAAAAAGAGATAAAAGCCATTACTGAGGCGAACCTGTATAGCACGGTTTCTGCTCTAAATGTTTCTAAATTAGCGACAATAGATATCGTAAGGAAAAATAAATAGGTACTTCCAAATATTACAGCTTTACTGACAACCGGCACGTATAATAACATAAGAAAAGACATCGATAACATTCCCGCTATCTTGATAAAACTTGTTCCAGTTCCTTCAATAAGCAAGATTTGAATGCTCATCAACACTAAAAATACAGATGTTATATTACGGAGTGTATCTGTGTGATAAGTATTGTCTTTAATTGTATTTGCAAAATAACTAATCATGTATAGCTCCGACTAAAAAATCTATTGATTCTTGTCTGCGTTTTTCAAGTAGTACCTTTGTATCTTCATTTCCTGATACTATTGATATTTTTTCGATAGAAGAAGACGATTCAAATATATGGTCATCCAATTTGAGAGAAGACAGAAGGGAGTAAATTCTGTCATTGGTTTTTGAAGAGGATGCTACCCATGTTAAAAATGGAGTATTTAATATAATAGAGAAAGCTGTTCCATGAAAAGAATCTGTCAAAAATACTCGAGCTTCTTTAATCAAATTCAACCATTGTCTCGGACCCACATCACGTAATTGACAAATATCTTTACTGTCAGAGACATTGTAACTGGCGTTGACAAGAATAACTTTATAATTCAGATGTTTAGCTAATAGAGTGGCTTTGCTTATTAAAGATTTGTTTTCATGTAAACTATAAACCAATATATAGTCATAGTTAATCTTATACGTCTTATCAATAACCTTTTCCCAATCTTCAACTGATAAAAGAAATACAGGATCTAATACCACAGGGATGTCCTTGTTTATCAGTTTCTGAACTATTTCTTTGCCACTATTTTCTCGTGTGGAAATATATTTATAGTTGCGTAGGAGATTTGAATATAATACTCTTTTATTATCTGGAATTGATTTTACTCCAAAACTTGAAGCATATGCAATTTTTTTCTTTTCATCAGGAACAAACGAGAGTAAATAAGGCTTATTATTAAAAGACATGTTTGGATTCCATATTTGATCGCTACCGCTTATATATATATCATATATCGGTGGGGTTTTATCTATTTTAGAAGGGGAATCATATGTAGATGAATACTTTATAGTATTATTAAAATCTCTATATCGATTAATTCTTCTTCTGACTTGCTTATCTCGGAGAATAGCTAGCTTTTTAGAGAAAGATAACTTTACACCCAAAAGGAGGAAAGCTTTTAATCCCTTTATGCTATCCAACTTGTAGTGATATCCAGATTGAGAGGGACGCAATAAATCGATTACTTCACAATCGTGACCAAGTTTAGAAATATATTTCCAAAGAGCATAACATTGTAAGCATGCTCCGTAATTCACTTCAGATTTATGTATAGTAATAATTCCTATTTTCATTGTTTAATTTCTATTTCTAGTTGTGGATTAGAATAAACTTTACCCATGAATTCCTGATAAACAGGGAACATCTTTTCAGCGTCAGAATCAGCCCATATAAATGTATTGATATTTTTATCCGAAATGTATTTGTCTAAGCAACGATAGCCATATAACCATAGTTGGAGATGTTTATAGAAGGTCATACCGTCATTGGCAATATGTAAAACTCTTAACATAGTTTTTAGAGAATAAGCAATTATATTTCTCAAATTTTTACGATAAACCAACTTCATGTAAACGCTGCCAAGATTTCTAACTGGAGATTCTTGTGTCGCTTTTCTATGAAGTGTTGCATGTTCCGCTTTTTCTATTTCTACTTTTGGATCAGACAACTCTTTTTTTAAAGTTACTGAGAGAATAGTACCTAAATATTCTTTACGTTTAAATATAGAAGATCGATGAGACAACCCCAAATCATCTATATTAAGTTTTTTCACTTCAATCTTATCGGTAGAACTATTATAGGTTAACACACATATATCTTTAAGTAGTGATGTTACTTTACAACCATAACATCCAGCATTTCCATAAATTGCAGCAGATATAGTACCTGGTAGATTTACTAATCCAGAAAATCCTTTATATCCTTTTTTTACGCACTCACGAGCTAAATTTGAAACCAAAACACCGCAATCGCATACAATGCTAGAATCAGTCTCAACGATTCTGTTCATGTGTAAAGTTGATATAACAACCTTGGGGGAATAATCATGGAGAAAATAGCAATTAGAGGTTGCTCCAACTACTTCAAAATCAATATTGTTTTGATAGAGAAAAGAGGCGAATTGTTCTAGCTGTAAAATAGTATTTGGTGTTACGTAGAAACCACAGACACCGCCTGTTTTTATCCATGTTTTTTTGTTTAATGAAACATTTACATCATATGGAACACTATTTTGTTCTAAGAATTCTCTTATCATATATTTGTTTTATTTTTATTCTGACAATGTTTTTTTCTTCGGTCGTAAGTCCAAATAAACCTCCACTTATTAGTACAGATATCATTGAAGTACATATAATTATGATTGACACACTCCAAATATCATCTAACACCAAGTAAAGAAAAACAGGAATCATCAAAGCAATTATAGTAACCAACGCCATTGGTAATATTACGCTTTTTAAATACGAAATAATTGACATTTGAAGAAGTTGCTTCATGAATACAAGTCTTGACAATTGTGCTATGAAAGCAAAAACAATAGTAACATAGAAGACTATCTCTGGATTGTATCCATAATGGAGAAAAGCATAAGCTACAGGTAATGTTAGGATTGTCAAACCTCCCGTAATAAGTTGATACCATTTAATACGTCCTGTAGCAGATACTGCGGCTTGAAATGGATAGCTTATTGTTTCGATTAGTATTGTTATTAATACAAGTCTCGTGAATAAAACTGTATAATCAGGAACTTCACCTAACCATAATTGTAGAATAAATGGTGTTTCAATAAAAATGGGTAAGGCAAACAAGAGCGTGAGCATATAACAGATTCTAGATGAACTGAATACAAGTGTCATCATCGAGAATTGATCGCCTGTTGCATATAGTTTTGTTATTTGTGGTCGACATGCAGTATAAAAGTTATTCACGAATTGATTGATGGCAGAATGAACTTGATATGCAATTCCTCTTGCAGCATTAATAGTTGGACCGAAAAAAATATTCAGCAAAATGTTTAGACCTTGTCCCCGTAATAGGCCAGACAAACTGCCAATCACAATCCATAGGGAATAATTAAAGAACTCTTGAAACATTATTTTGTCCCAAAAGAACGAAAATCTTGCCTCTTTAAATTTTGTTTTACAATAGAAATAAAAGGAGAAAGTTACAGCTGTATTTAATAAAAATAACAAGCAAGCATATAAACCAAGTTTATCTATCGATATGAAATTCAACGAATAAACGATAGCTAAATTCAATACGACCTCTATGATGCCGATATAAGCATATATATCCATCTTCTCATAAGCAATAACCATTGATTTGTATGGAATAGAAAACATATTAGCTATAAAACTTAATATAGAGAAGTGATATACTACAAGTGCTGCGGAAAACCGTTCTTCTGGAATAACTAATTTGTTTTTAACAAACCATAGCCCAAAAGTTTCAGATAACAATAAAATGATTAATGAAAGGAACGTAAATGCAACTATGGATAATCTGAAGTATTTATTTAATCTATCCCAGTTTTTTTGACCAATTTCGTATGCGAAGAATCTACTTGTACCGCCAGATATAGTCGCTGTCAAAAATGAGAACATAGACACAAATCCAGCAATAACATTATAAATTCCAAAATCTTCAAATCCTAGTATTTTTAGAATTTCTCTTGAAATATATAATGTAGTTAACATTATTAGAATCATCCTCATATATAAAAAGAGGGTGTTCTTCAATATTCGCTTATCTTCTATTGCTTTGTCTGGCATGGATTAAAAAACACAATATTTGATTGATTATTATTTTCCCTTGTACATTTCGTCGTAATACTTCTCGTAGTCGCCGGAAGTGATGTTATCCATCCAATCTTGGTTGTCGAGATACCAGCGTACAGTTTTTTCGATACCTTCCTCGAATTGGAGGCTTGGTTCCCAGCCGAGTTCTTTTTGAAGTTTGGTAGAGTCGATAGCGTAGCGGGCATCGTGACCGAGACGGTCTGTGACGTATGTAATCAAATCCATATCCTCGTCCTCTTTGCGTCCTAACAAGCGGTCAACGGTGTTGATGACAACTTTTATAATGTCGATGTTCTTCCATTCATTGAAACCTCCGATGTTATAGGTCTCTGCAATTTTGCCGTCATGGAAAATAGTGTCAATAGCACGAGCGTGGTCTTCTACAAAGAGCCAATCGCGCACGTTCTCGCCTTTGCCATACACAGGAAGCGGTTTGCGATGACGGATGTTATTGATGAAAAGCGGAATCAATTTTTCCGGAAACTGATATGGACCATAGTTGTTGGAACAGTTGGTAACGATGGTCGGCATACCGTATGTATCATGATAGGCACGGACAAAGTGATCGGAAGATGCTTTGGCTGCCGAATAAGGACTATGAGGGTTGTATTTGGTGGTCTCATAGAAGAAGTCGTCACCGTATGCAAGGTGATGTTCTGTGGACGATGCAGTGGTAGTGAATGGAGGCTTGATGCCTTCGGGATGATTCATAGTCAACGCTCCATAAACTTCATCGGTAGAGATGTGATAGAAGCGTTTGCCCTCGTATTTTTCCGGTAATGATTCCCAATAGAGTTTGGCAGCTTGCAACAGGGCAAGTGTGCCCATCACATTGGTACGTGCAAAAGTAAATGGGTCTTTGATACTGCGGTCCACATGACTTTCGGCTGCCAAGTGAATAATACCGTCTATCTGTTCGTCCTGCATTAACTGATAGAAAGCATCGAAATCACAAATGTCCATCTTTACGAACTTGTAATTAGGCTTGTTTTCGATGTCTTTGAGATTGGCTAAATTACCGGCGTATGTCAGTTTGTCTAAGTTGATGATGTTATATTCGGGATATTTGTTTACAAACAAGCGAACTACGTGACTTCCGATAAAACCGGCACCTCCGGTAATT
>ERZ856578.1060-NODE-1060-length-54349-cov-4.193967_pt1 | contig 54349 bp, 54 predicted proteins | sample MGYA00514384_ERZ856578 | MGnify/ENA primary metagenome ERZ856578 (study PRJEB29103, sample SAMN06111958) | human gut metagenome | biome: human gut; feature: ankylosing spondylitis patient; material: healthy_person | host: Homo sapiens | place: China:Hangzhou...
GCCGAAATACATGGCATAGTAACCGTCCCATTCTTCCTCATTGGATCCCCATAAACCGAGATTTACCGTATCTTCGGAACCGGCCGCGGAGGAACGGGCCAAGAAAGGCACGGCTGTCAAGGTCGTCATCAGCGACGGGCCGCGGCAGCGGGAGGTTCCCGATGTGTCCGGCTGGACCGAACAGCACGCAAAAGCCTACCTGGAAGCGCTGGGCTACCGGGTGAAGGTTATCTACCTGGAGGTTTCCTCATTCGACAAGGGCCTGGTGCAGGAGACGTCTCCGGCCAAGGGCTCCAAAGTGGAAGAAGGGGACACGATCGATCTGCGGGTATCCAATCAGGAGCAAACGCCGCCACCGACAAGTTCGGACGGCGGCATCGGCTGGCCGTGGTAAATCGCCATATTTGCGGGGATTCCGTTCTGCGGAATCCCCGTTTTGCCGCCTTGGCTTGTTGACAGGCATTATAAAGAGAGGCTAGGCTTATATCATAACTTAAATTGTAAGAGGAGAGGGAAAATGCGGTTGATATTGCCGTTTGAGCGGCGTCCCCCGGTTATTGCCTATCAATTCCATGCGTTTCCATTCGGTATCCTCTTCCCCCATCCGGAGTATCTGCCGGAGTTTCTCACCCAGTACATCAACCTGTTCTATGACTGTGATGACCCGCACGGCCTCGACTTCGACACCGGATTCTGGTTTCACGATGCGGCCTATTTTGATAGGCAGCAGCTCGCCGTCAGTGCCGATGACGGGCCGCCGCGGGCCGCCCTGACCGGGATGGTCAAACAGGGGCTCGCAGAGGGATATTATGTAACCGGGGACTTCAACGCCCGGTATCAGCCCAACCGGGAAGCCTATCGGAAGTATGACCACCGGCACGATATCCTGATCTACGGCTTCGACGATATGAATGGCTGCTTTGTCGGGGCGGGGTACGGCAAAAGGGGGATATACGAGGAATATACCCTCAGCTATGACGATTTTTATGACGGCCTGCGCACCCTGGAGGGGCCGGATAACCGCCTGGTTTTCCTGCGGGTGAAAGATGGCTATGTTTTTACCTTCGATTACAACCACGTGTGGTGGCAGATCAAAGCGTTTCTTGATTCGGCGGGCACCTATCAGAACCGGCCGGTCCCATATGGGCTCGCCGTCTACGGAAAACTGGGCGAAAAACTGCGCACCTTTCCCGACGGGGTGCCGCTCCAATGTCTCCGTCTTCTCTGGGAGCATAAGGAATGCATGTGCTTGCGTCTGCGGTTCATGGAAGAGAACGGGTTTTTGCCGGCCCCTGGACCGGCGGATGCGTATGAAGAAGTAAGACGGATATTTCAGCAGATATTTCAACTGGCAGTCAAATATCAGGTGCAGCCGGATGTCCGGATCCCACAGAAGATACTCGAATATATCGACCGGGGCGCGGACCGAGAGGAACAGATCCTCACCGCGGTGCTGACCGCTCCCTGGCCGGACAGGCTGACGGTCCAAGCCGTTTCCGGTCCGCCTAAAAATGCAAATGGAGCGGCCGAACGTTGCTTGTAATTCGGGACGATCGGATTATAATAAAGACGGGATATTCTGTCCCGCGCTGCTCGGGCTTCGGCGGATCGCCAAAGGCCGGCCACATTCATTTTTAACGAAAGAAACGGAGGAACGCGGCATGCTGCTGAAAAACGCGGTCGTCTATAACGAGGTTTTCGAGCCTGTCAAGGCCAACGTCACGGTGGAGGGATCCCGTATCCGGGCCGTCGACGATACCCCTTCGGCGGCGGAAGAGCTGGATCTGACGGGCCTGACGGTCATTCCCGGCCTGATCGACATGCATATCCACGGCTGTGCTGGGCATGATACGGGAGAGGCCACACCCGAGGCGCTTGAGGCCATGTCCAAATGCCTGGTGGAGCGGGGGGTCACCTCCTTCTGCCCGACGTCCATGACCCTGCCATTTGAAGAACTCGAGCGGATTTTTGCCAATGTTGCCGAACAGAAGGATAAAGTGACCGGCGCCTACATCCACGGTGTGAATATGGAAGGGCCGTACATCGCCATGTCCAAGAAGGGCGCACAGAACGGCGCTTATGTCCGCAACCCGGACAAGGACGAGTTCCGGCGCCTGTTCGAAGGGTGCGGCGGCTGCATCAAGGTAGTGGACATCGCCCCTGAAACTGACGGAGCGGAGGCCTTCGTCAAGGACATCGAGCCCATCTGCCCGGTTTCCATCGCCCACACCGCGGCCGATTATGAGCAGGCCTGTGCCGCCATTGGCTGGGGGGTGCGCCACGTCACCCATCTGTACAACGCCCAGAGCGGCCTGACCCATCGGAGTCCGGGCGTGGTGGGCGCTGTGTTCGACAATGCCCGCAGCCGCGGCGTGCGCGCCGAGCTGATCTGCGACGGGTTCCACATCCATCCCGCCGCCCTGCGGATTGCTTTCCATCAGCTTGGGGAGGATCAGTCGGTCATCATCAGCGACTCCATGTGTGCCGCCGGCCATGTGGACGGAGAATACGACCTGGGCGGGCAGACGGTGTACGTCAAAAACGGGAAGGCCCTGCTTGCAGACGGCACCATCGCGGCCTCTACCTCCAATGTGTACGAGGAGCTCAAAAATGTCATCCGGTTCGGGATCCCCATGAAACAGGCGATCAAGTCCGCCACCATCAACCCGGCCCGGGCTATCCGGGTGGATCAGGAAACCGGTTCGATTGCCCCGGGCAAAAACGCCGATCTGCTGGTCCTTGACGGCAATCTCGACATCAAGCTCGTTATGGTGCGGGGCGAAATCAAGGTCAACCGGCTGTAAACATTCTGTGACTTTCGGCGGGAAACCTTGACTTTCACGGGTTTTTGCGGTATGCTGATTTTATCCAAAAAACGGGAAATGCCGACAATTCTGCCGAAGGGAGCGCAACGGATATGTGTGAAAATAAGAATAACAAGTGGATGTGTGTGGCGATTGTCGCCGCGGTGGTCGCGGCGCTGACCACCGTCGCCGTCTTCCTGCTGCGCGCCAGGGCGAAGCGAAAAGCCCTGCGTGCCTACAACGACAGCTTTGACTGTGACCTGGGGGACTGCTGCTGCGACGATTGCGGCTGCGCGGATGAGGACAGCGACGCCAGCCCCAACGAATGAGATTGGTTTTCCTGACCGTCCGTGTAATCACGGACGGTCCTATTTTTTCATAAAATGCAGGAATCGGATTAAAAAATTGCAAAAAAGAGATCGCTCCCCCTTGTAAAACGTATCAAAAACCGGTATAATAAATTGTTCGTCCGTCGAGCCGTCTCAGGCCGGCGGCACGTTCCGACACCGAAGGAGGAATGCAGCATGGTCCGAGCCATCGTGGGCGCGAACTGGGGTGATGAGGGGAAGGGAAAAATCACCGACGTCCTCGCCGCCGAGTCTGATGTAGTCATCCGCTTTCAGGGCGGCAGCAACGCCGGCCACACCATCATCAATCAGTATGGGAAATTCGCCCTGCACCAGCTTCCGAGCGGCGTGTTTTACGACCACACCGTCAATATCATCGGAAACGGCGTGGCGCTGGACATCGGAAAGTTTCTCAAGGAGACCGAGGCCCTGCATGAGAAAGGGATCCGGCCGCGCCTGATGGTGTCGGAACGCACACAGGTGGTCATGCCGTATCACGTGCTGTTCGACCAATATGAGGAGGAACGGCTGGGAGGAAAATCCTTCGGTTCCACCAAATCGGGGATCGCGCCGTTTTACGCTGACAAATTTGCCAAGACCGGCTTTCAGATCTGCGAGCTTTTCGACGAGGATGCCGCCTATCAAAAACTCAAAGGGGTGTTGGAGGTCAAAAACGTCCTCCTCGCCCACCTGTATCACAAGCCTCTGCTCGATGCGGACGAGATGTTTGCCGGGCTGATGCGGCTGCGGGACGGGATCGCCCCTTATGTGGGCAATACATCCGCTTTCCTGCGGGAGGCGCTCCGATGGGAGAAGAACATTCTGCTGGAGGGTCAGCTCGGCGCTCTCAAGGATCCGGATTACGGCATCTACCCGATGGTGACCTCGTCCTCCACCCTGGCGGGCTATGGGGCGGTGGGCGCCGGCCTGCCGCCCTATGCCATCGAAGACATCCTCGTGGTGGTCAAGGCGTATTCGAGCGCCGTGGGTGCCGGCGCTTTCGTCAGCGAGATTTTCGGGGATGAGGCGCAGGAAATGCGGATCCGGGGCGGTGACGCCGGCGAGTTCGGTGCCACCACCGGCCGTCCCCGGCGGATGGGATGGTTCGACTGCGTGGCATCCCGTTACGGCGTGGAGACACAGGGGGCTACCAGGGTGGCTTTGACCGTGATCGATGCCCTCGGGTATCTCGATGAGATCCCGGTTTGTGTGGGCTATGAGGTGGACGGCAAGGTCACGAGGGATTTCCCCACCACTCCCACTCTGAGCCGGGCGAAGCCGGTGCTCGAGGTCCTGCCGGGCTGGAAGCAGGACGTACGGGGGATCACCCGGTATGAGGATCTGCCCGCGAATTGCCGGGCGTATATCGAATTTATAGAAAAAGAGCTGGGCGTACCGGTGGCGATGGTTTCAAACGGGCCCGGCCGGGAGGAACTCATCCGGAGATGAGTGGAAAGCCCCTCATATGGAAGGACGGAAACAGCCATGCCACAGGAAATGAAAGAAACCGTGCTGGTTTTGGATTTCGGCGGCCAGTATAACCAGCTCATCGCCCGGCGGGTGAGGGAGCAGGGAGTGTATTCGGTGGTCAAGTCCTACCGCACCCCTCTCGAAGAGATCCGTGAGGCCGGGTATAAGGGAATCATTTTCACCGGCGGCCCAAACAGCGTGTATGACGAAGAATCCCCCCGCTACCAAAGGGAAATCCTCGATCTGGGGGTACCGGTGCTGGGGATCTGCTACGGCGCCCAGCTCATGGCTTATCTGCTGGGCGGCCGTGTGACCGGTGCCGATGAAGATCCGGGCTGTGCGAGTGAATACGGCGCCACCCGGGTCAGGCTCACCGACCCGGACAGTCTCCTGTTCCGGGGCCTGGATCCGGAACAGGATTGTTTCATGAGCCACACCGACCGGATCGCCGCCGTGCCGGCCGGCTTCCACGCCACGGCCGGCACGGCCCATTGCCCTGTCGCGGCGATGGAGGACCCATCGCGGCGGCTGTACGCAGTGCAGTTCCACCCGGAAGTCATGCATACGAAAAACGGCGGGGAGATGCTGAGGCGGTTCCTGTTCGAGGTATGCGGCTGCACGGGCGACTGGCAGATGGCCTCCTTTGTAGAGGGCGCCGTCGCGAAAGTGCGGGCGCAGGTGGGGGATAAAAAGGTCCTCTGTGGCCTGTCGGGTGGCGTAGACAGTTCAGTTGCGGCGGTACTCGTCGCCAGGGCGGTCGGGAAGCAGCTTACCTGTATCTTCGTCGATCATGGCCTGCTCCGGAAAAATGAAGGGGACCGGGTGGAGGAGATGTTCACCTCCCGGTACGACATCCAGTTTATCCGGGTTGACGCTGCGGACCGGTTTTTAGCTCGTTTGAAAGGGATTCGTGAACCGGAGGAGAAGCGGAAAATCATCGGGGAGGAATTCATCCGGGTTTTTGAAGAGGAGGCCGCGAAACTCGGCGACGTGGATTTCCTGGTTCAGGGGACGATCTATCCTGATGTGATTGAAAGCGGCAGCGATAAAGCGGCCGTTATTAAAAGCCATCATAACGTGGGGGGCCTTCCCGAGCGGATGAAGCTGGGGCTGTGCGAGCCGCTGCGGGACCTGTTCAAGGATGAGGTGCGCCGGGCAGGGCTGGAGCTTGGCCTGCCCGCGGACATGGTGTGGCGCCAGCCCTTCCCCGGTCCGGGCCTGGCGGTCCGGTGTATCGGAGAGGTCACGGCCGCCCGTCTGCGGATCCTGCGGGATGCGGACGCGATTTTCCGGGAAGAAGTGGTGCGGGCCGGTCTCGAGCGGGAGGTACACCAGTATTTTGCGGTTCTGACCGATATGCGGAGCGTGGGGGTTATGGGAGACAGCCGCACCTATGAATATACCGTCGCCCTGCGGGCGGTCTCTACCTCCGATTTCATGACGGCCGACTGGGCCCGCCTGCCTTATGAGGTGCTGGCTGCGGCCTCGGGACGTATTGTCAACGAGGTCCCCGGCGTCAACCGGGTGGTGTACGATATCACCAGCAAGCCCCCGGCCACAATCGAGTGGGAATAGAGGTCATCATTCCACAGAGTGTCTATTTTTATTCTAAAAGCTCTGATTTTATCGTGTTTATTCATATTCTCTGTATTATCCCCATTTTTGAGGCGATATAGTTCTTAAGCTAAAAGTGAATAGTTATAAGTGGCTTTCAAGTAGCCTCTCAGTATTGTATTTGCAACGCTGAGAGGCTTTTCTGTTGCGTTCGGCATAATGATTAATGGAATTCAATTATTAGATTCAGGAGGCTATTAAGGGGAGCATACAAAGACAAAAACGGAACATGGTTTGCTTCTGCTCGATACAAAAAACTAAGCAGGAGAAACAAAAAGAAAAATGAAACGGGATTTTCTACAAAACGAGAGATATTCGCTTGGGAACAAGAGTTTATTGCCAAAAACATTGGAAAAGTTCATTATCAGCAGTACAATGAGCACCTTGACGACAGCCGCAACCGTGGAGATCAGCAGGATATGGTTGTAGACGTCCTTCATGCTTTTTCCGTTTTTTCAGAAGATCGTTGCTGCAAAAGCGTTCTTGTGAAACAGGCAACTATATCGTGAGGAACATCATGTATAATTCGGCCATAGGTGATGCGTCTGCGGAGGTTAAGCGGTGCTGAAACTCGTTTGTTTTTAATGCTCAATTCTCCTTAAAATGGGTAAGGCCGTCCGGAAAAACAGGCGGTCTGCCGGTGAAGAAACCAAAAAGACAATAAAAAACATCATTCAGAAAATGGTGCTTTCCCGTCCTTTTCGGCTCCTTGATACAACTTTCAACATACACATTTTAACATGGGAGGATTTACGCCACAATCGCAAAACCGTGCCAATGTCATGCCGGTTATCTGCCTATTATGTTCTTTAAGAGATCCGGCCGTTAATTTGACAGATAAATGGAAAATCCAGATAGTCCGCACAGGTCGCCCCTACAAGATATGGCAACATGAGATGCCCCGCCGTCTTGGATGTCCGATAAAACGGGACGGTCGTAATCAAAATGAGCAGTCACAAAATCACGAGTCAGTTAAAGGCAAACAAGTATTGTGCCATGTTGAAAAAAGGAGCGACCATACAAAATTAAAAAGGAGCTCGGCACCGTAAACGTTCAAAGTCGTCCGGCCGGGCTTTTCCGAGACTACCAGATAAGAGGTTGTCCCCATCAGGGCAAATAGGATTGTCCAAACACCCCTGAACAGCCATCCCGACGGGGATAACGGCGGTTTATTGAGCGCCTCGAACGATTCATACTGCTGCGGGTTAGCAGGGCGGAAAGCCCGCCTACGGCAAGCGGTACGGCGAGACAGGCAATCCGTTTTTTATTGTATTTTCAAAATCATCACCCTATAGCATGGATGCCACTCTCATTCCGCAGAAGGGAAAATGTTCTAACAAACGGAGACCGTCCTTGCCGGTAAGATAAATGGATTTCAGAATGGAAGGGACATGTAGATTGTATCCTATCCTTATCATCGATGAAGCCGAATGCTTCCTTAGGACCTACATAGTGGCCGCCTTTCTTTAGAAGTCCCAGAAGATTACCAAGGCGAGGCTCGTGGATATTGGAAGCTTCACGGCATTTCTAGTGAAATATATTCAACAAGATATATTTATACGATTGAATTTATGAATATGGTGCAAATTAAAAGTTTTTTTGATAGAGCAAAATCGAAATATAAAGATTAAACAAAATATACAATAAAAAATTATACATAGCCGCAAATTTTAAAATCAATTGTTGACATTCGAAAAAATATGTGATAATATAACACAAACAGTGAATATATTACACGCAATATTCTAATGGGAGATGAACAAAAAAGACAAAAGGACGTGACAACAAATGGGACGTCAAAATATGTTCAAATTTTATCATATAATGATAGCTATATTTCCTTGGGTTTATTCTGTTCATTTTCTATAAGACTTATGAGCGACACGAGCCGCAGTATTTAGCTGCGCCTTGTGTCGCTTTTTGTGTTCGAGTGAGTATTAAATATGATTTAAAACTCATGGTTTGCAGCGAAGGTGAAGTTAAGTAGGTTCGCAGTATGTAGATACAGAGCAAATGCAAAATTTCACAATACAAATTTAAATGGTAAATCATACTTACCATATATTGAATTTATGTTAAGGGGGGATGATGTGGAAAATATCTATTTGATTGAAAATCATCATGAGGCACTAGGTTATTGGCGAAATATGCATATATCCAACAAAACGATTATTCATATCGATTCTCATCACGATTTATTTGAAGGGCCCTCCTTCCCATGGATAAATAATTATTTGTGGTTTGCAATTAAAGAAAATATTTTAAAGGAGATTTATCTTGTTTATCCTAAACATATTATTAAAAATTTTGATTTAGTTGAAAAATATGTTGCGAGTATTATGGGGTTTGTATCGCTAACTAAAATTTCTCATCATATGTTTTCTGTAACTACAACCGAAACTAATATAGAAATTTATGTTTGTTCATTCGATAAAGTTGTTGATTTAGAAGACTACATTCTTGATATTGATTTGGACTATTTTATTTATAATGGTTTAGGGTGTTTCATTGACAATGTAGACTGGTATTCCTTGAGTTCTAATTTTGTTTCAGATTTGGAATTGATAGGGAACTATATATCTAGGAAAAAGCCCCAAATAACAACCATATCGAAATCTATATTCCAATCTTATGTTCCGGCTGAATATGTATTTTTGTATAAAATTATTATGGATTTTTTTGATTTAAACAATCTGAAAAAAATGGATGAAAATCGTTTGATTATTTCATCACTTATCTGCCGCACTGAGATTGATGTGGATAATCTAATGGATGCTTTATATGATGATCTTTTATATTATAATGCTTGCTTGGCTATTCATAAAGGAGGTTATAAACAAGCGAAGTATTGTTTTGACAAAATAAGTAACACGAATAAAATGATATTTCAACAATATTCCACTGGTTGCAGATATCATTTGTTTAAAGGAAATATTAATGCTGCGTATCAAGAAGCTTTTAAATACAAGTTATTTTATGAGGATTCTAACACCTATGTATTGGCCATCTCTTACATAGAGCAGTTTTTGGGGAATTTTCAAAATAGTATAGATATTTTGAAGAACATTGATAAACCGGATGAAAGGATGCTTCTTCTGCTTGCTAAAGCATATATGAAAATTGTGAATATTAAAAACGCTAGGGTATGCGTTGAACAAATAATTTTAAAACTGCTACCAAGTCTGGAAAAATATCAGAGTGAGATTATTGATCCACAGAATTATCAGAAAAGGCTTATATTTAAAGAGGCAATAAAAATTCAGCAAAATCCACTTCTTGCTAAAAATTAATTACATATTTATATGTAATTAATTTACATTTGAGAAAGGAGGTCAGAATATGTGGAAATCACCTGTTGTGCGCGTTATTGATTTGGCGGAATATGCACTATTTGCGGCTTCCAGCAATGCCGTGGGTTGTGACAGAATCAGTTGCTGCTAAATCGATCCATGTTTCCGGCGGATGGCAGGTGGCTCCAACCGCCACCTGCCATTATTTTTGCATAGAGTTTCCTCGCTATGCCGGGGATTCCGAAAAGCTTTAGGGATCCGCAGAAAAAAGATAGAGGATATCTGACTAGGGTATTCAATAGTGAAGAGGAGAAGTAGAGTATCGATGATAGCTTTACACGCCCTTTAGGTGTGGCCGGTACCAGCGTCTTTGTTAAGCCGGTGGATTTACTTTTAGGAGGATACGGGCATGTTGGTTGTTCATGAACAACAAGACATATTAAAAAAGCTGAATTATTCTGCTATTAGGTCGAATAAACTATTTATGGCGGAAATAGATGTTACGAATCGATGCAATTGTCATTGCTTTTTTTGCTTTCAGGGGAATGAGCATAAAGACTTGGAAAAGACTTTGAGCTTTGACAGAATTATCAGTCTTTTAGATGAATTGAAAAATCTGGGATGTTATCATTTAAGTTTTGCCGGCGGAGAACCCTTTTGTCGAGAAGACTTTTTGCAAATTTTAACTGAGGCGAAAATAAGAGGATTTCTTATCACCTTCGTTACCAATCTCCAATTGCCTTCTACTGAGCAGATCGAACAGCTTAAAACATTAGGAATTGCAAAAATTCTAGTGAGTTTTCATTCGCATTTTCCTAAAACTTATTCTAAAATTTTCAATGTTGACGAGAAAATGTATTGGCGTGCATTAGATAATATTAAGTCATTAATAAAAGGTGATACTCCTATTGGCATAACAGTTACCGTGTCTGATTATAATGTGGCGGAGTTGTATGAAATAACAGAAATGTTTATGGAGTTGGGGGTGAAAAAAAACGATATTCGTTTTAACTTTTTGTTGGAGGGAAAAAATCCAGTCACAGAGCATAGAAATGGACAGGAACTCCACGACTATTTGTGTCATCATCAGGAGTTGAAAACTAATATTTTGAGCAAGATAAGAACGGATAACTTGTCGTTTATTTGCACTGCTGGAAAGGCATCATGTGTCATTAGACCAAATGGAGATGTTTTGCCTTGCGGATTAATGAACTCTGTAGCAGGCAATATAAACAATATTTCGTTAAAGGAGATTTGGAATCACTCCCATACATTTCAACTTATAAGAAGTATTGATGAAAAGCACTTCGACAAATGTAAGACATGTGAAAATCTTGCTTTTTGTCCAGTCTGTATGGCGACTAACTTGAATGAGACTGGAAATTATCATGAACCCAGCGATGATTACTGTGCGTTTAGAAAATGTATCAGCAGTTCTTTTAAATAAGGGGGATATAAAAATGAACATCAATAAGTTTGTATCTTGGACTTCCAATGATGATGAAACGGTTATTATCAACACATTGACACAAAAATGTCTGCTTTTGGATGAAACAGGTAAAATCATTTGGGAGCTTATTCTGAATGGAAACAACGAAGAAGCAACTTCGCTATTGTGTATCAAGCGCTTTGAGAATTCTGATGAAAGTATTATCCGAAATGATATACATGATTTTTTTCAATTACTTTATGACAATAACATAATAGAAGATCAAGGAAAGGTAATGGCACAATGAGATATTTTATCGGTGGTTTGATTATTAAGGCAAAAGAATATCCTCAATGGAAACACTTTCAATATAGACAAGAAGGCGAAACACAATTAATAATATTAGAACAAGATTATATCCCCTTAACTAATCATGGTTTAATACATTCCATAGACGATATCGATATATTCAAAACTGATAACCGATACGAATTATCCTACAAAGGCATTGCTGTCATGTGTATTTGGCTTGAAGTGAAGCCGATACGACTTTCTGTAATTAAGGCGTTATCAGACGAGGCCGCTGTTGAGATGGTTGAAAAAAAAATATTTCCCTTAATTTTTTATGCTACAGATAAAGCTGTTCCTTTACATGCAACGATGATTCAAAAAGGAAACATTGCAACTGCTTTCCTAGGAGCGTCGTTTTCTGGGAAGTCAACGTTAGCGGCATATTTTATCTCGAAACATGGTTACTCTTTAATCAGCGATGATATATTGCCGATTTATACGGATTCAGGTAAATCTTATACCTATAAAATGACTTCTAAACTAAGGCTTAGAAGAAACAGTGCAGAGCATATACCCACAAAAGAGACACTAATGGACGTGAAGCCGCATTCCATTTTGGTAAGAAAACTCTTTGTAATAAATAATTCACAAAACGTTTTTTGTCATACAAATAAAAATTGTTTGGAAGCCTTGATGAAAAATCTTTTTGCACCGTATTATTGCAATTTTAGTACTCGATTTTTAAATATACTTTCCTCAATTTCAAAAACTGTAGATATGTATACACTAGACTATGTAAAGAATTATGAGGCTCTGGATCAAACATGTAATATTATTAAAAGCATAATCGATATTTAGCGAATTTCCAAAAAGGGGATTGTTGGTATAATGAAAAAGAACATTAATAAAGAAAAAATTGTTCGAAGAACTGTAATAAAAGAATTACCGCACTTCTGGGCATATTCGATTTTGTCAGGCATTATTTCTCTTTTAATTCAAACCATAGGCTTAGTACCAACTATCCTGATGCAACAGATTATTGACCGATTTATTCCGAATAAAGATTTAAGAGCAATTTCAATATTTATTTTTCTGTTTTGTATTATCCCTTTATTTGCAACCATGTTATCTGCAATTTATCGTTACAAATTGGCAATTGTTTGCCGTAAAATGGGATTAAAGCTTGCAATAAAAGGATTCGAAAATCTTACATACCAATCCGTTTCCTATTTTGATAAGGAAAATTCCTCGGAGTTGGCAGCTTATTGCCGTGGAGAGGCAATGAAATATATCGTGTTTTGGATGATCGATATCCCTCAACTCATTGCAACGGGTCTTACCGGTATAATTGTTTTTTCATATGTTTTTGCTCTAAATTGGGGATTGGCACTATTTTTGTTGTTTTATATTCCCATTGCGTTCTTTCCCAGCAATGGGTTTGCCAATAAGGTTCAAACTCTTACGGAAAAAATTGTGGATAATAATGCCAAAATGAATCAAATTATCAATGATACTTTTCGAGGGATCAAGTTTGTAAAGGCAATGGTCTTGGAAAAAATACAAATTAATAGGCTGAAAGAAGTAAATGAACAAAGTGTATCAATCTGGAGCAAAGTTGCTTTATATGATAATATGTCTGGCATATGGGTTGACAATTTTTCGGATACTTTGTTTACCGGAGTGACTTTTGGTCTCACTTCTTATTTAATTGTTATCGGTAAAATGACCTTGGGCAGTCTTATTGTCATTTTAAATTATACTGGCAGATTCCTTGGTGTGATAAAACAATTTATGCATACAAACTATAATTTCAAAGCACAACTAGGTGAATATGATAAGCTATTTGATATTATTACGATGCCCATCCCCCATGCCGATGAAAATGTGCCATTTTTATATAAGGATAATATACAATTTTCCGATGTTACTTTTGCTTATACTGAAGAACGCGGTAACGTTCTGAAGTCGCTAAATCTGACGATTCATAAAAATGAATGGCTGGGAATTGTTGGAGCGAGCGGTACTGGAAAAACTACTATATTTGATCTGATTTTGAAGTTCTATTCACCGCAAGACGGGACAATTACGATTGATGGAACTGGCATTGATGTGATTGACTCCCAGTCGCTTAGAAGTAAAATTGCCAAAGTATCTCAAGATACTTTTTTGTTTCCTGGTACAATAAAAGATAATCTACTGTTAGGAAATGCAGATGCAACGGATGAGCAATTAAACGATATTTTGAAAAAAGTCAGCTTAGATAATTTTATCGGCACACTGCAAGATGGTCTTAATACCGATATCGGTGAAAATGGTTTGCTTTTATCCGGAGGTGAACGGCAAAAACTCGGTTTAGCGCAAGGTTTGCTTAGAAATTGTGAAGTGATCTTATTAGATGAAGTAACGGCGAATCTTGATAGAGTATCAGAAGAGGAAATAAAGAATGTGTTACGGATGATTAAACAAGAAAGGAATCTTACAATTATTACGATATCGCATCGTATTGATTTCTTAAAGGATGTCGACCGGATAGTCGTATTGGATAATGGATGTATCAAGGAAGAAACTACCTATAATAAATATGCGATGAAATAAAAAAGTTAAGGAATAACTCTTTATGGAAAATGATCTGAAGTTTACGATGACAGCAATTATTGCTGCAGTAAAAAGCGGCAAGGAAATATCGATTAGAATTAGTGGAACCAGTATGCTCCCTACATTCCAAAACGGGGATATGGTTTGTATTCGTTCTCATCCGAATTATCAAGTTGGTGATATCTTAGTCATAATCCGTAATGATCATTTCATTGTACATCGTCTGGTCGGTCTTATGGTAACATCAAAGGGAAAATACTATCTCACAAAGGGGGATCATAATACATTTGTAGATAGATGGTATCCCCATCAAAAAGTACTGGCAAAGGTTATTTCACAAAATTAAATTTTATTATTCGATATATGAAAGTGATGATTAAACTTGAATGTGCAAAAGCAGCAAGTTAAGGATGTGCCAGGTTGGGTACGTTCGCTTTATCTTTTTAGTCAAACAAAAGAATTATGGCAAAATTCCATTCTAATACCATACTCGCTAATTAAAGGGGATGCTTTATCTTACCTAGCATATCAATCACTTGGTAGAAGAAAATATAGTGATATAGATATTTTAATACCTAGATGTAATATGAAACCGTTTGAAAAAATTTTGATTTCTGCCGGTTTTAGATCTACTATAGATCTGAATAATCAACGAAACACAAGAATTTTTTGTGTCAGTCAATCACACCAAATACCACCATATATAAAAGGAATCCAAAATCAAAAAATCGAAATTGACATCAACTTCGACATGTTCTGGGGCGAATACGAAGGCAAGCGTATTGATATCAGTGAGTTCCTATCCGACACAATCGAAATAGATATTTATGGGTGCAAAGTAAAGACTCTTCCTCCACTGAAAGCAATGGTACAGCTCATTCTTCATCACTATAAAGAAATGAATTCAATCTATCACTTGGCTGGACATAATTGTATTAATTATAATATGTTCAAAGATGTCTATTATCTTTGGAAAAATAATCAAGAGGCTGTTTCTTTAGACAAGTTATACGCCATTAGTTCAGAATACGAGATCATCCCTTATGTTTTCTATGTGTTATACTTCACAAATTGGATTTTTAAAGACACAGAACTGCAAAAGTATGTTGAGGCCTTTCGTACTTTAGAAGGAGAATCACTGCTTGATTATTATGGCCTGGCAGAAAAGGAACGTAAACCATGGAAAGTGGATTTTCAAACCAGGCTGGAAGCGGATAATCTGTACGAGTTCATTCGGGATGATCTAACCGAAGCAGATGTTGAAAAATTGGAACGAAACAGAAGAATATTCGGGTGATCAGATGAAAGTACACCATACGGGTATTATTGTGAAGGACTTAGAAAAGAATATTATTCTTTATACCAAGCTTGGATACAATGAAGTTTCGAATATCGTCGTTGACAATGTTCAGCAAAACAGGGTGGTTTTTCTGCAAAACCAAAATAATAAAATTGAACTTCTAGAACCCCTGAATGAAAAATCGAGCATCTATCATTTCAAAGAAGGTTATCATCACATCTGTTATGAGGTTGAAAACGAAGATGCTTTCTTTAAAAATTTCAAACAACTCAAAATCGGAAAAATATTTATGAAGCCAATACAGGCACCGGCAATTGATAATCGCGAAATCGTTTTTGCATACCTGACTAATGGTACATTTGTAGAATTCTTATTTTAGAGGGACATGAAATATGAGAGAAGATATATTAGACAAGGTGCTGAAAGTTCTCAACGCTAATTTAGAAAACACAGAAATCACATTCGAACAAACAGAAGATGATTTATCTGCTTTGGGAATGGATTCTATCGTCTTTATTCGTGTGGTCGTTGCATTAGAAGAAGCATTTGATATTGAAATTCCTGATGAATACCTATTGATAACTGAAATGAATACTCTATCTAAAATGACTGATGTCATATCTACTGTTCTTGATCATCAAAATAGCGTAATTGGTGAATAATATGGAATTGGGATTACATATCGCAATCATCTCCAATATTATTTTTGAACCGTATTTTGTACCGTTGACAAAGCGGCTTTTTGGTGAAAATACAGTTATTCTCCCTATCCCGTTTGGAGAACACACAGAGGATAAATATCAAACACAGCTGAGAAGCGCCGATTTGATTGTAGTTTGGTTAAACATAGAGGCTTTGCTTCCAGGACAATTTTACTCCTTGGCAAAACAAGACTTGGATGAAACCATTGCACTTTGTAAAAAGTTGTATGCTGATCTGACAAGCATTTCTCATGTGAAAATCCTATGGTTTTTGTTTGAGGTTTATGCCGCACCGTTGTCTGTGGCAGTCGGTCATTTGTACCATGATTTTGCTGACAAGCTGAATTTGGCATTAAGGGATGCGCTAGGCGATCAGGTATCTTATGTTGACGTAAAACATCTCATCGCCGAGATTGGCATTTCTAATGCTTACGACGCCAAGAGTAAATACCGCTGGAATGCCCCATATTCCAAAACTCTAGTTGAAGCCGCTGTAAACGAAATCCACAAGCAGTATCTGATTGAAAAGAGCCTCACGAAAAAATGCCTTGTTTTAGACTGTGACAATGTGCTTTGGGGTGGCATCCTCTCCGAAGACGGAATTGAAAATATCAAGTTGAGCGGTAGCGGATTTGGACGGGTTTATCAGGATTTTCAGCACTTTGTTCTATCACTTTACTATCATGGTGTCATTCTAGCTGTATGCAGTAAAAATGATCTATCAGACGTATTGACCATGTTTCGCAAACACAGCGAGATGATTTTAAAAGAAGAGCAGATTGCTTGCTTTCAGGTAAATTGGGAGGACAAACCCAGCAATATTCAAAAAATTGCGGAGAAGCTCAATATCGGTCTTGACAACATGGTATTTGTGGATGACTCCCCTATTGAGATTGAAGCAGTGAAAGCAATGCTGCCGGAAGTTACGGCCATTCTCTTTAAACGGGATATGGAATATGAGCAATTCTCATGCTTTAATCTGAAAAGCAACGTCAGCATAGCGGACATCGACAAACGCAACGAAACCTATCGGACAAATGAATTTCGGGAAGAGTTAAAAGCGAAATATACGGATTATGCTGATTATATAGCTGCTCTCGAAATCAAGATGGATATTCACGAGGCAGTGCAGATTGAATTTAGCCGGCTTTCGGAACTCACCCAACGGACAAATAAATGCACCAATGGTAGGCGATATACAATAGCTGAGATCAAGGAACGTATTACTTCTGAAGCTGTTAAACTGTATTCTGTTTCGGTTTCTGACCGCTTTTCTGATTTAGGGCTTGTCGGAGCAATCGAGGTTGAAAGTGATGCTTTAACTCTCTTTAGCCTATCCTGCCGCGCGTTAGGGCGAAAAGTTGAGGAAAAGATGATAGAGTTTATTTCGGATAAATATCGAATTAAAAAGATTGAATTCGAATCGACAGGCAAGAATGAAGCAGTTAAAACACTTTTATCCGAGTCGTTTCCGAATGCTACTATAGTCAACCGCGAAATCCTCTAACTTCACACTCTCGCCAAACTTTAAAATAAGCTGAAACATTGACATTTCGTTATCTATCCTATTCGACAAAAGGAAGATCCTGCCGCGGAATAATTTGCATTCCTTTCTCAACTGTTTGCTGTCTCATCTGTTCTTGCTTTTGAATCATTGCCGGTGATAATTTCCGTTTCATGGCGCGTGTGCCTCTTACTGTATGTTCTGTATGATCTACTGGAACTGACCCACAATCTCTGAAAAAATAGCTTCCATAATACCGTGGCACTTAAATTTTCCCACCTTATCTCTCAAGCCTTTGCCCGTCTCTCAAAATGGGTGAGATGTTCTTTTTTGGGAATAAATAGGTGCTCTCCAAGCAGTTTCACATATTGTTTCGGTAGTAGGTGATTCGGCACTATAATACCGCCGGGCACACCGTAGGCACGCAGATTGGCCCAAAGCCTCGCCTCGATAATCGCATCCATACTCAAAATTCTGCCGCCGAACAGGAGATAGGGGAACTCTTTTCAGATGTGTACATCAAAAAAGATGGCTTGTTAATAGGCATAGGGAGAAAATTAAATCCTCCTTTTAATGAGTAAAGCCGCCCACAGAATGAGCGGCTTGCCGGTCGAGAGCAGGGAAAAGGCAATAAAAGAACACCATTTACTGCCTTTTCTGGCTCTCGATACAATTTTCAGCATACTCATTTTATCATGGAGAGATTTACGCCACAATCGCAAAACCGTGCCAATGTCATGCCGGATATCTGCCTATTTCGTTCTCTGGGAAAAATTGCTCCAAAAGATTTAAGCTGTCTCGGGAAGTATAGCCCCAAAGGACTGACGAAAGCGATTCAATCGCTTCTTTTCGCTTGCGAAAGTAGGTGCGGTAACTAATATCCTGAATATGCGGCTGAAGCAGCTCGATGATCTCCTCTGTGTTTTTGTACTGCTGAGGGGAAAGGTAGGTGTAGTACAGTATCCAGTAGTAGGTCTCCCCGAATTTATGCTTGCTCCTCAGCAGATTGACCGCGTTTTCTATCAGTTTGAGCATTTTATAGCTTCGCTCAATGCTTCGGGCGTGTTCCTGAATGCCGGTATCCGCAAAAACCACACCGGCGAGATAGATGGACTCCAGAAAATCCTCAATGCTGCTGCCAAACTCGATTTGAAACTGGCGGCGCACCTGCTGTACCGACAGTTCCAGACTCCACACCACGTCCCTGTATTTCCGCAAAAGCATCCATGTATCATGGTACAGCGGATTTTCCATTTCTGTTTGTTGGTTTGTCTTTTTCATTGACGTTCCACCTCCGGCAGTAATCGTATTTCAAAGCGGAACAGCGTATGTTCCTCTCCACAGAAAATCAACAGCAAAGCCCTGTATCCGGGCATATCATCGGAGATACTAAAAACTGCTTCCTTGCAATCGGGGAATAATGGTAATAACTTATACCGGATATGTGGGCAGGAAGTACACGGAAACCCTTGTGCTATCAGGATTTCCCCGACTTTTTCCAGCACAGGTTCCATGTACGGTTCTGAAACGCTATCCGCGCTTTTTGAAACGCCGTAAGACTCTCTGTTTTATCCGTATCCGGCAAGGTGACGCCGATATGCAGCACCATGGCAATCTCATCTTTATCCACCAGTACATCGGATACTTCAAACATGGTGGACAGGTAGTTATTCAGGCAGATAACGCTTCCATGCGTCCCTGGGTAAGACAAGACAGTAATATATTCGAAATCACGCAGTTTGCCGAGATACCGGCCAACCGTTGCTTTGGATACGCCCCAGCGTTGTGCAAGTTCGGCATAACCGAGCAAAGGACTGCCTGTGCCGTTACGCAGATAGACCACCGGGTCGGCATCGGATCCCTGCACCTGCTCGTCGTTATACACCGTGTTGATCCACATATCCAGCAGAGCGCCCATTTCAGAACAGCGCCCTCTGCCGACCAGTTCGTTGGCCTCAGATACCGGCAGGAAGAAAAAAACGGTATCTTTGGCGCAGGGCGCATTGTATTCCAAGACACGGTTATGCTTCTGCCAGCCGAGTATTTTGACTTTTATCAGCTTTCCACGTCCCAGCAGGCGATAGGCAATTAGGCCGCGCTCCTGCAAATCCTGAAGAATATCGAGCGCCTGATGCTGGAAACGGGTACGGAACCATTCGACCACCTCATTGACCCGGCACAGCCATTCGCCAGGGTATATGGTATAGCTGATACCGTCTATGCGCTTGTATGACGTGCGGAAATTTGCGTAGCTGCATAGGACGGTGTAATAAAAAAGACCGGAGCTGTCTCCAAGGCGAATGCTCCGGTCCGAGATTAGGTTCTGTATGAACTGCCGGTAAATCCGGCAGCGTGGATAATCTACAATTTGCTTTAATTCTAGTCGATATTCTGACATAAGACACCTCCAAATAAAAAAAGCGGTGCAGACCTCCAAACTAAAAGTGAAGCTCCGCGCCGACGATTGATAACAGGATTTATATATGGTATAATTTTAGTGTAGTTTTGGTTGTCATCTCCTTTTTAGTAATAATGAAAGACCTGATTTGGGGTACACAAAAGGTACACGGAACAGTTAAATCACAAGAAAATGGCTGGAATTAGTGAGATAAAATGGCCATTTCAGGCACGAAAAGACACCAAAAACACAGGAGATAATACTTTAAAAATAGAGAGGGAATGAGGAAACACAGCGTGTTTCCTCTGGAAGAAGCGCTGTCGGGGCGAGGCCCCTCCCGCCGCTTTGGCGGCACCGCCCTTCTTCCGGCTTTCTTTGATGGTCGAGTGGGAATAATACATTATAGCTTTTAGGTGGCTTGAGATCGTTTGATTTCAAGCCGCTTTTTATGTAGAGAGAGAATGTTACCGGGTTTTGGGTAAAAGTAGAAATCTGACTATTGCTATATACATTGACCGCAAAACAGGTGGAAAAATTTATGATTATATGTTATTATAGAACATCTCTACGGATGAATAGGAGAGACGAAATGAGAAAAGTAAGTTTCATATTAGTCGCGTTTTTATTTCTGTTTCTTACCCTTGCTGGATGCAGTTCTGATATTGTAAAAATTGAAGGATATGAATGGAAACTAACGCTTATCCAATCCAATGAAGATGGTTCTGTTGTAGGCTGCGCTTCCGAGCATTATGAAATGCATAAAGAGATTGAGGGACTTGTCGTAATTGATCTTATATGTTCTGCGTCAGACGGGGAATTTTCCATTACCGATAAGACTAACGATAAGAGTTACAATGGGACATACAAACTCACGACTCAAAATTCAAAAAGTACGATTTATGAGATTGCTACAGCTGAAAACGCCGGCAATGCAGTTACGGCATACACCAAATATAAGGATGGTTTTGCCGCCACATCCAAAACGCCTACGCTTATTATTACACTTGGTGATTACACATTAAATTTCCAAACAGAATAACGGCATGGGCGTCGAAGAAACGTAGCACCTTATTTTGTCAATTTTATAAAGCCCACTGAAATTATTCTTGTTACCCATTCCGATAACAGAATGATAATACGGGCGGCTTAGCACTAGATAATACAGATACATCGTATAATCACAAAAGCAGGACTAACAAGAAGAAAAAAGACATAAACAGAATTGTTTAGCTCTCGATGCGGGCGGCGCCGCAGACGGGACGTAGCCCCAGAGCCTTTCACCGGCTTTGGGGCTTCTTTTTGCGTTACAGTATATTTTTCAGAATAAACCCTTGACAAATATCCGAAATCGGACTATACTACACAAAGTCCGAAATCGGACTTTGTGTTTGGAGGTGGAGAGATGCCGCAACGGGAGACAGGGAAACGGCTGTCCGAGTACAACAACATCCTCAAGGAAAACGACAACCTCTACCGCGGCGTAGCCAAACGCCTGGGGCTGCCGGAGTGTGCTTTTTGGATTTTATATACCCTTCGCGCGGACAGCGCCGCTCTGACGCAGAGCGAGATCGGCGATCTTCTATATCAGCCGAAGCAAACGGTCAATTCGGCTCTCAAGAATCTAGAGGCGGAAGGGTATATCGAACGGCTCCGGACGGATGACCGCCGCAGCAAGCCGATCCGCCTGACGGAGAGAGGCGCCGAACTGGCGGAACGGACGGTGGATAAGGTGATCGCGGCCGAGCGGAAGTCCCTGCTGGATTTGACCGAAGCCGAGCAGGACGCCTTTATCGGGCTGTTCCGCCAATATACCGACGCGCTCGAAAGACACATGCGCGATTTGGCCACATGAGTATGCGGAAGAGGGGTATCCATGCGCCGAGACCGGCGCCGGAAGGATGACACGATGAGAATCCAGTTATCAGACCATTTTACGTACAAAAAAATATGGCGATTCAGCCTCCCTCCGATCGTGATGATGGTATTCACCTCGATATATGGGGTGGTGGATGGGCTGTTCGTGTCCAACTTCGTCGGTAAGGTGCCCTTTGCCGCCATTAATCTGGTGATGCCGTTCATTATGATTCTAGGCGGGTTCGGTTTTATGATCGGGACCGGCGGCAGCGCACTGGTGGCGAAAACCATCGGCGAAGGGGATCGGGAGAAGGCCAACCGGTATTTTTCCATGATGATCCAGCTGACCCTGGCCGCCGGGATCGTCCTGTCGGTTATCGGCGTGCTGTTCATACGGCCGATATCCTATCTGCTCGGAGCGACCGACGCCATGATCGAGGACTGCGTGGTTTACGGCCGGGTGGTGCTGCTGTTCAATACGGCGTTCATGCTGCAGAATGTCTTTCAGACCTTTCTGGCGGCGGCGGAAAAACCCAAGCTCGGCCTGGCGGCCACCGTCGCCGCGGGTGTCACCAATATGGCGCTCGACGCCTTGTTTGTGGCGGGATTTCGATGGGGGGTCGGCGGCGCCGCGCTCGCCACCGGAATCAGCCAGTGCATCGGTGGGGTCCTGCCGCTCCTCTATTTCCTGCGGCCCAACAGCAGCCTTCTGCGCCTCACAAAGGCCCGGCCGGAAGGCAGGGTATTGCTGAAGGCTTGTGCCAACGGCTCGTCTGAGCTGATGACGAACATATCGGGGTCGCTTGTCAGCATGCTGTATAATGTCAGGCTGCTCAAATTCGCGGGTGAAAACGGCGTGGCGGCATATGGGGTCCTGATGTATATCCAGTTTATTTTTATTGCGATTTTCATTGGATATACGATTGGGATGGCTCCCGTTGTGGGATATCACTACGGCGCGGAAAACACCGGGGAACTGAAAAGCCTGCTCCGCAAAAGCCTGTTGCTCATGGGAATCGCCGGCGTCTTGATGATGCTCGTCGCACAAATACTGGCCCTGCCGTTGGCGGCCGTTTTCGTTGGGTATGACGCAGAGCTGCTGGAGATGACGCGGCATGCCTTTTCCATATTTGCCTTTTCCTTCGTTCTGGCGGGATTCAACATTTTTGCCTCCGCCTTCTTCACGGCCCTGAATAACGGCCTCGTATCGGCAGCCATCTCTTTTCTGAGGACGCTGGTGTTCCAGATGCTTTCGGTTTTGATCCTGCCCCTGCTTTTCGGCCTGGACGGGATCTGGTGGGCCATAACGGCCGCCGAGGCGTTTGCCTGTATGATTTCGCTGGCCTTTCTTGTGGCGAAGAGGAAAACGTATCGGTATATGTAGAGAAGACGGAAAGACGGCCGAGGGCGATCCGCCCTTTTCCATACCATGGGGAACACCGCCCATATCCGTCTTTTTCCGCGCCTGTATGGCGAGGCGGAGGTCCCCGGGCCGCTAAAAACGAGCGGGGACACATGAAAAAGCGCACCCGGAAGGGATCCGGATGCGTGTGATCGTCCGGCGGGGGCCAAAAGGGCCGCCGGATTTACATGGCTAGATACAGCAGCGCTATGATAAGCTCCACTCTTGCACCGTTTTTTACGAGTAAAAAGGCCAGGAGGAGCAGAAAGAGCTGCTCCGGATCACTTCCGAAGGCCGACAGCAAACCACCGTCACCCCGCTTTTCCGGGGGGCATTTGGCGATTTCCTGGATGGGCTCCGGCTTTGGCCGCTCCGCCGCCTGCTGCCGTGGCATATGGCGGGCCTTGTATTCCGAGAGCGGCTGGAATCCCGACGCATGCATCCATTCCGTCCGGTTTTCGGCCAGCCCCTCCGCCGTGCGGCCGCGGGGCTCTCCCGTATGTGCTGCCCGGCGTTCCTGCTCGCGGAGTTCCCGTACCCGCTGCTCGGCCTCCCGCTGCATTCTCATGATGTCTGTTTCCATGCCGTCTCCTCCTCTCCGTCTGGTCAGTCCACCTTAAAAGAGCCCTTTCTCCTGAATAAGGGGCAGAACCTTCATGATCCGCAGGATCTGGATTGCATCGTCCAGCCGTTTTTCCCGATCTCCATGCAGATAAGGCCGCAAGGCCTTGAGCAGGGCGGTGTTCTCATCGTCTTTGTTCAGGTTTCCCATCAGGGGCGCAAGCTTGAGCAGCGCCGACAAGTCCGGCATCCCGCCGCCGGATGCCGCCGGCGCCGCAGGCGGCGGGGATGCCGTCTCGGGAGCGGGCGCCGGAATGGGACTGTCGGACACCGGCGCGGATTTGCCGCCATCCCCGCCGATGCCCAGCGCCTCCATCATGCTCTGGATCCGTGCCATACCATCCGGGGAACCGAGCAAATCGCTGATTTTTTTGTTCAGGTCGTCCATTCGGAATTCTCCCCTTCCCGTTTCCCCGGTTTGGTCTCTTATAGAACCTGGCGGTCGTGTGTTATGGTTTCGTGTTTCCCAGGAGCTTGGCAATCGCTTGCTGCGCCTGGGGGGACTGCAGAAGCTGTTCGGCCTTGCTTCGGTCGGCCGTCATGGCGTTCAGCTTGGCGGCGTTTTCGGGGTCGAGCCGGCCCGCCAGGGCAGACAGATTTCCTTCGGTAACGGTTTTTTCGAGCTGCTCGGGAGTGGTCCCCAGCCGTTTGCTGGCGTATGCGAGCAGGGCTTTCAATTGATCAGGTGTGACTTGACTCATGCAGATCATCCTTTCCACTCGGCCTGTTTTCATCATATGACGGGCTGGAGGCATTTATGTGAAACACCGGAGGGGAACCTCCGCAAAGGAGGCAAAGCAGGTGCTTCGATTATTGGTTTTGTCGGACAGCCACGGGGATGCCGGATCGGTGTACCGCGCTGTGGCCGCTCAGCCCGAGGCAGCCGCGGTGCTGTACCTGGGGGACGGCGCCGCCGACCTTGCGGCCGCGGCCGCCGCATTCCCTCGCCTTGCCTTTTATCCGGTGAGGGGAAACGGCGACTTTGCCCCGGATGCGGCGGGTCTGCCCTATGCCCGGGAGGAATGCTTTGGCGGCAAGCGGTTTTTTCTCACCCATGGACACCTTTACGGGGTCAAGACCGACCCGCTCCGGGTGGTATACGCGGCCAGGGAACGGGGCGCGGATATTCTCCTTTACGGACACACGCACCGGCCCCTGACCGATTACGAAGACGGCCTGCATATCCTCAATCCCGGATCCCTGCGGGCCGGAGGGACTTACGGGGTGGTGGATCTATCCGATGCCGGCGTGGTGCTGAACATCGTCCGCTGCCGTCCATGACCACCTCCCTACCAGTGTATGCGGCTGGCCGGGGAAAGTGCCTGTACAATCCCTTTCGACTGTATGCCGGACGGCTTGAAAAACCGTCCGGAATGCGGTATGATGCGGTTGGGCTTACCCGAACCGGGCGGCAGGCAAGCCGCGGGAAGGACCGGCGCCCGGTTAAACCTATGCATAGGAGAGGATATGGATGTGGATTGGCTTTGATTCCCCGGCGGTCCGCCTGACAGGCAGATGGGGTGTCCTGGATGGGAACCGCGCGGTGGCGACGGCGGCCGGCGCTTACCTGGAGGCGGCTTTCTATGGGGAACTGGCGACCCTGCGGTTCGATATGGAGGGGACGGCGCATCCGGTCCCCCACGTTTGGATCTCGGTGGACGGCGGCGCCCGGGCGGAAGCCCCCCTGGCTCCGTATCTGCGGGTCATGGCGCAGGGGGAGGGCCCCCATACGGTGCGTGTGATATACAAAGGGGCGGTGGAGCAGCAGGCGCGGTGGCGGGCTCCGCTGGTGGGGCGGATCGCATTCCTGGGGCTCGAGGCACGGCGGGAGGCCGTTCTCGAAAAGGATACCCGCCCGGTGATCGAATTCGTCGGGGATTCCATTACCGAAGGGGTTCTCATCGATGACGGCTGCCGTCCCTATCCCGACGACGACCAGATGAACCGGCCTAGCCAGGACGATGTAACGGCCGGATACGCCTGGCTGACGGCGGAGGCGCTGGATATGAGACCGATCATGATGGGGTATGGCGCGGTCGGTGTCACGCACGGCGGCTGCGGCGGGGTTCCCAATGCCGCCGCCGCGTATCCCTTCTGCTTCGAGGGGATGCCGGCCGTCACGCCCGAGCCGGCGATTGTCCTCATCAACCACGGGGCGAACGACGGAGGAGCTTCGGCGGAAGACTACGCGGCGGAATACCGCCGTCTCCTCGACCAGGTATTCGCTCGCTGCCCGAACGCCCAGGTCGTCGCCCTCAGCGCTTTTTGCGGCGCCCATCCAGAGGCGCTGAGGGCCCTGGTGGAAGCCTACAACCGGCAGCACCACCGGGATGTCCTCTTCATCGATTCGACGGGCTGGATTCCGCCCGATCCGCTTCATCCGGGCCGGGAGGGGCACCGGATCGTGGCGGAGCGGCTGACGATCGCACTGCGGGCCGGGCTTCATCTGTGATTTTGGTGGTATATGCCTGCTAACTGTCGCGGAATATTCACAAAAGAGGTTTGCCATTCCGGCAAAAGCGTGCTAAAATAGAAACATTGGGCGCCCGCATCAGGGGGCCCCGCAGTCCTGGAACAGGACGAAAGAGAAGGGATAACCGTGCGGTATCGGATCGAACCGGTCACGCCGCAGAACCGGCAGAAAGCCTGTGGCCTGCATGTCGCTTTAGGACAGGAAGGCTTTATCGAAACGGTGCATGAATGCCTTATGGAGGCGGCTGAGGTCCCCTGTTGGCGCCCGGTGCTCCTGTGCCTGGAAGAGACAGCCGTGGGATTTGCGATGTATGGCCTTTGGGAGGATGAACCGCCTCGGGGCCGGGTGTGGCTGGACCGTCTGCTCATCGATGCACGGTATCAGGGCCAGGGTCTCGCCACCGCGTTTTTGCCCCGGCTCATCCGTCGGATCCGGAAGGCCTACGCCTGCGGCACGCTGTACCTGAGTGTGTATCCGGAAAACCGGACGGCTATCCGGCTGTACGAACGTTTTGGGTTCCGGCCGAATGGAGAGCGGGATGTCCACGGCGAACACGTGATGGTGCTGGAGTTTGAAGGGTCGGAGCCGGACAATGGCATCCGCCCGGGAAAGGAAGAAGCAGGTTGAGGCGCAACCACATCTATCCGGAGGACTGTATCCCCGGCATGGCGGCCCGGATCCCCGGCGAAACGGTGGACTTGGTCGTCGCCGATCCGCCCTATTTCAAAGTGGTGGGGGAAAAGTGGGATTATCAGTGGCGCACCGAGGAGGAATATATCGCGTGGTCGATCACCTGGTTCCAGGAAGCTGCGCGTGTCTTGCGCCTGGGGGGCAGCATGTATCTGTTCGGGTATTTCCGGATCCTGTCCCTGCTGCTTCCCCATCTCGAAAAAGAGGGGATCCGGCTGCGCCAGCAGATTGTGGTGGACAAGGGGATCCAGGCGGTGTCCGGGCGGGCGACCAGGAAATACAAAATGTTTCCCAACGTCACGGAGAGCATCCTTTTTCTCTATAAGGATCCCAAACCCTTTGTCCGCCAGCTTCTTCGGCGGCGGCAGCAGGAGCGGGGGCTGACGGCCAAGGAAATCAATGAACGGCTGGGGGTCAAATCAAACGGCGGCGGGATGTGGAGTATCTACACGGGAGATAACGTCTGTGAGCAGCTTCCCACCCCGGAATATTGGGATAAACTGCAGGCCATCCTGGAGTTCACCTACCCTTATGAGCGCCTGGCCATCACGTTCAATCCGCAGATGGGCTACACGGATGTGTGGAACGACATCAATTTTTATCGGGAAAAGGACCGGATCCATCCGACTCAGAAGCCGCTGGAGCTGATCCGGCGATTGGTCCTTGCGAGCAGCCGGCCCGGTGATCTGGTACTCGATCCGTTTATGGGCAGCGGGTCCACGGCGGTGGTGTGCAAACAGTCCGGCCGGGCATTCGTCGGTTTTGAAGTAGATCCGGAATATCACCGGAAGGCCCAGCAGCGGATCCGGAAGGCTTCGGCAGCAGGGCCGGCCGGGGAAACGGAACCGGAGAACATATAAAGGAACGGGGCGGAGCCTGTAGGCTCCGCCCCGTCTGACTCGGCAGCTTAAGCGGCCGGACTGTTTTCTTTCAGCTCCGGAAAGGCGCTGAGGAGATGGGGAGGGATCCGGCTGAGGTGGGAACGCAGCCGGGGAAGATAGATTCTGGACACCAGAAAGTCGCAGAGGGCGGTGTTGTCAAGGCGGTTTTTGATCCGGTATTCCTCCATGCAGGCGAGGAGGTCGCGCTTGTTTTTTCTGGAAGTGCGCACCTCTGGAGTGAGCTCCTGGACCAGGGAGACCAGCAAATCCCGTTTGAGAGTGGTGGATTGTGCAAATGTATCAAGGGAAGGGAGCTCGTCTATCCGTGTGTTGCCCCGCGTGGGAAAAACCGAAATTTTGATTTTACCCGCCGCCGTGATGGTTGAGCGGTAGATCAGCGTCGGCTGGGTCAGGCAGAATTTGATGTGATACGGCCATAAGTCCAGCGCCGCGTGAGACTCGGAAGCAGGACGGATATTCAGGTAGTAATCCATCAGCATATAGGCAAAGCCCTTGGTCTTCGGATCCGCCTGCCAGATGGAGACCTGGACATCGGAGTGGTTTTCAATCGGCTCGAACAGGACGAAATAGTAATAGGCCGGCTCTAAAATCCGGGAAAATTCCGCATCGTCGCGGATGTTGATGAGCCATTTGGAATCCTTTTTCCGGTCGATATTTTCTGAGCCACAGATAGAGCATGCGGCCTCGATGCTGGAGACGGCGGCATGGCAGTCCTTGCAGGAACCGAGCTGATCCACACGGTAGCATGTTTTGATCTCCCCATGGGCATTTTCGGGGAGGATCAGGTCTCGGCCTCGGGCACCGGTGCGTGCGCCTTGGTAGCCGGTGACGACGCTTACCAGATGCTGGCCGATATACCCCATGCGGGCCTGCGGTGTTTGTTTCGTAAGGGCTGACCAGAAATTGGCCTTGGCGCGCAGATCAATGTACAGATCCCGCAGCAGCTGCTTCGAGGCATTCTCGGTTCCGAGAGTGTAGGGGTTCTTCGGCATAACGGTCCCTCCTTGTCCAAATTGGGTATATTTCCCTGTATTTCCCGCTCCTTCCAGTATAGGGCAAAAAAGGTATCCGGTCAAGCCTTTCCCGGGGTTTGGAGGGCCGCCATTGCCATGCGGGGTGCACTCTGCTATAATAAAAAAACGTCGGATCGGTAGCACGGCGGGACATCGGACGCGGGAGGGATAACGGATGGGGGAAACGCTGCTGCCCCGGCTGCAGGCGGCAATATACCGCTACGGCATGATAAAGCCGGGTGACCGGGTAGCCGTCGGGGTCTCGGGGGGAAAGGACAGCATCGCGCTGCTCTCCCTGCTGGCCTCCTTCCATGAATTTTCTGCGCACCCCTTTTCCATTACCGCCGTCACCCTCGATCCTGGGTTCGAGGGCGGGGAGGGGGATTACAGCGCGGTGGCGGATCTTTGCGCATCGATGGGCATTCCTTATCTCCTTCGCCGTACCCACATCTATGAGACCGTATTTCAGGACCGGCGGGAGAAGAACCCCTGCAGCCTGTGTGCCAGGCTGCGCCGCGGTGCGCTGCATCAGGCGGCTCAGGATGTGGGCTGCAACGTGGTGGCTCTCGGGCATCATCAGGATGACGCGGCCCAGACCTTCTTGATGAATCTGCTGGGCGGGGGGGCACTCGGCTGCTTTTCACCGAAAACCCTGCTCGACCGCCGGGGGCTGACCCTGATCCGGCCCCTCGTTTTCCTGGAGGAGGGGGAGATCGCGGCCTATGTCCGCCGGAAAGGGCTTCCAGTGGTCAAATCCCGTTGTCCCGCGGACGGACATACCCGGCGCGAAGAGATGAAAACGCTGCTGCAGGAGCTGTCCGGCCGATATGGTCCGCTGGAGGCCCGCATCGTCCAGGCCATGCAGAAGGCGGATCTGGACGGTTGGGGAGAGAAACCGGCGGATGGTTATAAGAATACGGATTTGTGACCAATGCGGCGGAGGCCGGAATGCGATAGCGGAAAGACCGGCCTTGTCTTCTTTCCGGAAAACCGCAAGCGCGTGACCATCCAAACCAACGATAAGGGACAAGAGGCGGCGGCCCCGGAATTTTGGCGGAACATCATCAGCCGTTCGTCCTCCACACCCTTCTGCGGCGAGGCAGGGCGCGATAAAAAGGAACAGGGGAGACCGGCGCACACGGCGCCGGTCTCCCCTGTGGTTTCTAAAGCGGCCGGGGTTTGAAGGGTCACATGGAATATACCTTGTCTTCGCCCAACAACTGGATGCCGTTTTTCTCGAGAGCCGCTACAGCGGCGGCATTGTCTTCCACCCGCAGGATGACGCAGGCGCGTCCCTCGTCCCGGGAAATAAAAGCGTACATGTATTCGATGTCGATCGAGGCATCGGCAAGCGCCCGCATCGCGGCGGCGAACCCGCCCGGCTGGTCGGGGATGCCCACGGCGATGACGCCGGTCAGGGACACGGTGAGCCCCGCCTCCCGCAGAATCCGCTCGGCCTCGTCGGGTTTGTCCACAATCAGCCGCAGGATGCCGAAATTGGTCGTGTCCGCGACCGACAGGGCGCGGATATCCACCCCCGCCTTCGCCAGTTCGGCGGTGATTTCCGCCAGGCGGCCGGCTTTGTTTTCCACAAAAATCGATAATTGTTTGATCATAGTCCGTGGCCCTCCCTTTCATTCATACGGCAGCGTTCCCAATTTACGCACCCATATATGGCTACGCCAGAAAAACGGCGCGGTATCAAAGCTTCCGATTGTCGATGACCCGCTTGGCCTTGCCCTCCGACCGGGGCAGGGATCCCGGTTCCATCAGCCGTACCCGGGCGTGAACGTTGAGGGTGCTCTGCAGCGCGCCCTCGATCCGTTTTTCGGTGGATTCGAGATCCCGCACGGTGTCGGAAAACAGGGCGGCATTCATCTCCACCTGTACTTCCATAGTATCGAGGTTATTCTTGCGATCGACCAGGATCAGGTAGTTCGGATCCATACCCAGCTCGAGCAACACATGCTCCACCTGGGACGGGAAGACGTTCACCCCCCGGATAATGAGCATGTCGTCGCTGCGGCCGCGGGGCTTGGTCATCCGCACCGTTGTCCGCCCGCAGGCGCAGGGCTCGTGGTAGAGGGCGCAGATGTCCCGCGTGCGGTAGCGGATCAGAGGCAGAGCCTCCTTTCCGATACAGGTAAAGACCAGCTCGCCGTACTCCCCATCGGGCAGCGGCTCCAGCGTATCGGGATCGATGACCTCGGGATAGAAATAATCCTCACAGACGTGCAGGCCGTTCTGCAGCTCGCAATCATAGGAGACACCGGGTCCGGCGATCTCGGACAGGCCGTAAATATCGTAGGCACGGATGTCCAGCAGACGTTCGATCTCCCGGCGCATGTTGTCGGTCCAGGGCTCGGCGCCGAACAGGCCGCCCCGGAGCTTGAGGGAATGGGGATCGATCCCCATATCCCGGACCGTCTCGCCGATGAACATGGCGTAGGATGGGGTGCAGCAGAGAAAATTGGAGCCGAAATCCTGCAAAATCTGAACCTGCCGCTTGGTGTTGCCGGAGGAAACCGGCAGGGCGGTCGCCCCCATGTGCTCGGCACCATAATGCAGCCCCAGGCCGCCGGTGAACAGGCCGTAGCCGTAGGAGACGTGGATGATGTCCTCTCTAGTGGCCCCGGCGGCGTTCAGCGCTCTGGCCGCGCCCTCGGCCCACACGTCGATGTCGTGCCGGGTATACCCCACCACCGTCTGTTTGCCGGTGGTGCCGGAGGAGGCATGGATACGGACCAGCTCGCTCTGCGGCACGGCGAAGAGACCAAAGGGATAGTTGTCGCGCAGATCGGTCTTGACAGTGAAAGGCAGTTTCGTCACATCATCGATGGAATGGATGTCCCCGGGCGCCAGCCCTATATCATCGAATTTTTGCCGATAAAAAGGGACGTGTTCATAGGCGTTCCGGACCATCCGGATCAGGCGGGCGGATTGAATGGCGTGGAGGTAATCCCGGGAGGCACATTCCACCTCCGGCTGGTAGACTGGCATACGAATGGCTCATTCCTTTCTTCAAATACAGCTTGGACCGGCTTGCCTTAGCCGTTATCTGGCGTCGTAGCCCAGGCGGAAAGCCTGTTCATTGACCGAGACGGTCCGAGGGGGGACGGTGGTGCGCAGAATCTCCAGCCACACGTCGGGCTCAAACCCCAGAAACCGGGCCGCGACCCCCAGCAGCACCACGTTGACCGACCGGACGGAGCCGGCCTCCAGCGCCAGGGCGAGGGCGTCCACGTCCACTACCTGTACCCCTTTGTCCCGGATCCTCTGCAGGATATCCTCGGGATAGGCGGCTTTGCCCATGATCACCGGCATGGGATCGATCCGTTGGGTGCTCGCGATCAGCACTCCGCCCGGCTTGAGATAGGGCAGCCAACGGGCCGCCTCGAGCTGCTCAAAGGCCAGCAGCAGGTCGGCTTCCCCCTTCTCGATCAGGGAGGAGTCGACCTTGTCTCCATACCGGACATAGGTCACGACCGAGCCGCCCCGCTGGGACATGCCGTGGACCTCGCTGACTTTGACGTCGTATCCCTCGCCGATGAAGCACTTGCCCATCAGCTTGCTGGCCAGCAGGGTGCCCTGGCCGCCCACGCCGGCGATGAGAATGTTTTTCACGTTGTTCTGCACAGTGCCATTCATTCCGCGTCCCCTCCTTTGATAGCTCCGAATCGGCAGGCCGAGGCGCAGACGCCACAGCCCACGCATTGGGTGGGATCGATGACGGCCCGGGTTTTTCCTCCGCCGGTGGAGGCGTGGGACAGGGCGGGACAGCCCACCTGGAGACAGGCTTTGCAGCCGGTACAGGCGTCCGGATCCACGGTGAGGGCGGGCTTATGCTTGACCTCCTTGAGCAGGGCGCAGGGACGTCTGGAGATGACTAGGGAGGGCTCCTCCACCGCGAGCTCCTGCTCCACCGCCCGGCGGGTCCCCTCGATGTCGAAGGGGTCCACCGTCACCACCCGGCGGATGCCGATGGCGTGAGCCAGGGCCTCCAGATCGATGGCTACGGTGGGGTCGCCGTTGATGGTCTTGCCGTTGAGGGGGTTGTTCTGATGCCCCGTCATGCCGGTAATGGAGTTGTCCAACACCACGACGGTGGAAATGCCTTTGTTATAGGCGATGTCGATCAGGCCGGTGATACCGGAATGGACAAAGGTAGAATCGCCGATGACGGCGATGGCCTTTTTCGCTTGCTCCCTGCCCCGGGCGGTGTTGAAGCCGTGCAGGCCGCTGATGGAGGCGCCCATGCAGAGGCTGAAATCCATCATGGAGAGGGGGGCCTGGGCGCCCAGGGTGTAACAGCCGATGTCGCCGCTGACATAGAGCTTATATTTCTTCAGGGCATAATACAGGCCGCGGTGGGGACAGCCGGCACAGAGCACGGGGGGCCTGGGCGGCAAAGCCTCCCCAAAATCGATGCAGGGACGCTCCTCGCCCAGCAGCGCCTCCCGGACCACCCGCTGGGAGAATTCCCCGGTCAGGGGGAAGAGCAGCTTGCCGATAACCGGGATACCGTGTTTGCGGCAATGGGTTTCAATGATGTCGTCGAGCTCCTCGATGACATAGACCTGTCCGACGTTGCGGGCAAAATCGATAATGGTCTGGATGGGAAGGGGATTGACCAGGCCCAGCTTCAGATAGCTGGCGCGCTCGCCCAGCGCCTCTTTCGCGTATGTATACGCCGTTCCGGCGGCGATGATGCCGATCCGCTTGTCATGGTATTCCATGGCGTTGACACCGCACTCCAGCGCCTCGGTTTCAGCCCAGGCCCGCAGTGCTTCGGTCCGTTTTTCGACCTTGACGTGGGCCGCCTTGGCCATGGCGGGCATCATGACGTTCTTCATCGGGTCCTTCGTATAAGGCCGGAGTTCCATGTCCTGCCGCGTGGAAAGCTCCACCAGGGAGCGGGAGTGGGAGATCCGGGTGGAGAGGCGCAGCAGCACCGGGGTGTCGAACCGTTCGGAGAGCTCGTAGGCCAATTTCGTATAGGCCAGGCACTCCGCCGAATCGATGGGTTCGAGCATCGGCACCTTGGCCGCGATGGCGTGGTGCCGGGAATCCTGTTCGTTCTGGGAGGAGTGCATACCCGGATCGTCGGCCACGGCACAGACCATGCCGCCACCAACCCCGATGTAAGAGGCGGTGTAGAGGGGGTCGGCGGCGACGTTGAGGCCGACATGCTTCATCGCGCAGAAGCTGCGGGCGCCGCCGGTGGCCGCGCCGAAGGCCACCTCAAAGGCCACCTTCTCGTTGGGCGCCCATTCCGAGTAGATTTCGCCGTACTGTACGGCGGCTTCGGTGATCTCGGTACTGGGGGTACCGGGATAGGAGGAGAGGACGGTGACGCCGGCCTCGTAGAGTCCGCGGGCAACGGCCTCGTTGCCCAGTAGCAGGGTCTTGCTCATGAAACCAATCCTTTCAAGGGTTAAATCGATGGACCGGAACCGCCATCGCCGGGCCGGCGGCACTTTTTGATTAGGAAAAACGGGTACCAAAGCAGAACGAGCAGGCAGAGGAAGGCGAACAGCCAGCAGATACAGGCCCCAGCAACGCCGGTGGCATCCATCGCGCTGAACCCTGCCAGGAACCCGATCATCATGATAGCGGCGCCCAGGATTTCAGGCGGCAGCAGCACGGCGGCAAACCAGCGCCGGATCTCGGCCTTGGAAGCGGTGCAGTCTTGCTCCACCGTCCGGAGGTCGGCGTTTTCCGCCCGGACATCCAGCCGGTTGAAGCCGGTCGGCCGGCCTTTGGCGTCGAGGACCTCTTCCAGCACAGCCGATAACACGGTGTCCTCCGTCAAATGCAGCTTCCCGGTATACCGGCAGGTAAACGGCGACAGGCTGTGGATGCCGTCGGTGAAAACCATTAGACAGAGCAGCAGGGAGGGGAGGACGGAGCCGGCGAGGCTTGGCTCCCGCAGCCGGATCACATGAATTCCCGGTTCTCCTTCAAACACGTAGGCATAGCGGCCGGCATCCTCACGGACCGGGACCGGCTGCCCGTCGATTTCGGCCTCCAGCAGCTCGATCTGCCGCCGCAGGGAACCATTCTTTTCTTTTTTGAAAATCCGGATTTCAAGACGGGCCATTCGCAACCTCCTTCCCGGCTCACTGCCCCCGCAGATCCACCACTCGTTGGGCTTTGCCGGTGAATCGCTCGATGGATTTGGGTTCTACGAGGCTGACCTTGATCTCGATGCCGAGAATGGCCTTGATCCGGTCGTGGATACGGTGCTGGAGAGACTCCAGCTCGGCATACCGTTCGAGCAGGGAGCCGTCGATCAGCTCCACCCGGACCTCCAGGGTATCGGCGTAGCCCGCCCGGCGGACCACCAGCTGGTAGTGGGGGCCGATCTCGGTGATGCCGATCAGGGCGCTTTCCACCTGGGAGGGGAAAACGTTGACCCCTCGGATTTTGAGCATGTCGTCGCTGCGCCCGATGATCTTATGCATCCGGGCGGTGGTCCGCCCGCAGGCGCAGGGCTCGTAGTCGATCCGGGTGATGTCCTTGGTACGATAGCGGAGCATGGGGATGCCCCGCTTGGTCAGGTTGGTGACCACCAGCTCCCCGGTTTCCCCGGGAGGAAGGATTTCGCCGGTTTTGGAGTCGATGATCTCGCAGAGGAAATGATCTTCGTTGATGTGCAGGCCGCAGCGCTCCCGGCATTCGCCCGACATACCGGGGCCGTTGAGCTCGGACATGCCGTAATTGTCGGTGGCGAAGAAACCGCCGCCCCAGCTCTGTTCGATCTGATCCCGCATTTCGGGGGTGCAGCCCTCGCTGCCCAGCAGCCCCAGTTTGAGCCGATATTGTCCGAGCGGGAACTCCTCCGCCCGTTCTCTCGCCGATTCGGCCAGATACAGACAATAGGACGGGGTGGCGACGATGGTATCGGTGCCGAAATCCCGCATGAATTTGAGCTGCTTTTCGGTGTTGCCCGACGAGGTGGGAACGACGGTGGCACCGATCCGCTCCAACCCGTAATGCAGTCCCAGGGCCCCGGTGAACATGCCGTAGCCGAAGCAGATCTGTACCAGGCTTTCGTCGCTGGCGCCTGCGGCGACCACCAACCGGGCCACTTGCTCGGCCCAATTCTCCAGATCCTCCCGCGTATATCCCACGACGGTGGGGTTCCCGGTCGTGCCGGAGCTGGCGTGGATGCGGACCAATTCCTTGCGGGGAACGCTGAACATCCCGAAGGGGTAGGTATCCCGCAGGTCCGTCTTGGTGGTATATGGTATGTACTGTACATCCGAGAGGGTTTTGATCTTGTCGGCCGTCACCCCCGCGGCGGCGAAGCGGTCGTGATAAAACCGGACCGTCCGGTCACAGTAATCGACCAGGGCTTTCAGCCGTTCGAGCTGGAGCGCCTCGAGTTCTTTCCGGCCGATGCATTCCATCCCCGGATTCCAAATCTTGTTTGCCATTTGCGCACACCCTTTTCCCATAATCGGACGGCCGTTCCCATCCAGCAGCCGGACCGGCCGCCTTGCGGCGGCGCTCTTTCCCATTTTACCCCGATTCGGGACAATTGTAAAGAAGCCCGCGTCCATTTTGAAAAAATTTCCCGAATCAGGGAGGAAGCCCGCCTTCTGACAAGGGCCTCATGTCCCGGGAAATAGGCGGAAGGAGGGGCCGTACCGGAGTTCACTTGTTTTTTGCACGCGGATTCGATATACTAAAGCGGACATCCGCCTGCAAACAGCCATGGAAAAGGAGGTATCCCGGATGAACGTCTGTATTCTGCAACCGCTTTTCCCTAAAGAGGCTGCGGAAGCTTCGGGCTTTATCGATTGGATTTTGGGGGAACTGGACCGGTGCGACGATACGTTGGACTTGATTGTGCTGCCGGAATACAGCAACGCGCCGAGCGTGTATCCCAATCCGGACGACTACCTTGCCGATCTGGAGGCTTTCAGCGAACCGCTGCTCCGCAAGGTACGGGACACCTGCCGGCGATGCGGGGCGATAGCCGCGGTGAACATAGCCCGGCCTTTTGAAGGGAGACTACGGAACACGACCCTGCTTTTTGACCGGCAGGGTCGTGAGGCGGGAGCCTATTTCAAGCAGCACCTTTTCCCGACCGAACCGGCAAAAAAGTTGGTGGATGCCGGCTATACCCAGAAGGAGAGGGAACCCACCATGGTAGATCTGGAGGGGATCCGCTTCGGCTTCCTGACCTGCTATGACTTTTATTTCCTGGAAATGCTGGCTTTTATGGCCAAACGGCAGCCCGATATCCTGATCGGCTGCTCCCATCAGCGGGGGGAACGGCAGGACGTGCTCGAGACCCTGGGACGCTCCTGCGCCCTCACCTGCAACGCCTATCTCGTCCGCTCTTCTGTGAGTATGGGGGAAGACAGTGATCTGGGGGGGTGCTCAATGATAGTGGCGCCGGACGGGACGGTTCTTTGCGATATGAAAAGCCGGGTCGGACGGCAGTGTGCCGAGATCGATCCGAACTGGAAATATCGCCGTTCCAATGGATACGGTGAGGCCGATATCCGGCACGACCTTTATGTAGAGGCGGGCCGGACACCCTGGGCCTACCGGCCGGCCGGTCCCGGCGTCATCCCCGGCGACAGCCGTTTGCCCTATCCCCGGGTCTGTGCCCACCGGGGCCTGCACGGCAGGCTGCCCGAAAATTCGCTGGCGGCCTTTGGGGCGGCGGTGGCCCTGGGCGCTCCCGAGATTGAATTCGATCTCTATGCCACGGCCGACGGCGAGCTGGTGGTCTGCCACGATGACCGGGTGGAGCGGATATCGGACGGTACAGGCCGGATTCAGGACATGACCTGGGAGGAGCTCCGGCGGCTGGATATCGGCAGCCGGGTATCGGAGGAGTTCCGAGGGATGCGGATTCCCCGGTTTGAAGAGATACTCCGGCAGTTTGCCCGCCGCACCATTTTTAATATCCATATCAAGTCGAATTGGGCGACGGAAGATGAACGCGAGGATCTGTACTATGACGTTGAGACCTTCCGTACGATCGTCCGGCTGCTGGACGCTTACGACTGCCGGGATCACGCCTATATCGTCGGCTGGCCGAGTGTGCTGCGCACCGCCTTGGAAATCGCGCCGGATATTCCCCGCTGCTGTGCCGCAGGAGGAGGGGATCCCCTGAAGATCGTGGATCGGGCGATCCGGTACCGCTGCCGGAAGCTCCAGTTTTTCAAAACAGCCTGTACAAAAGAGATGATTGACCGCGCCCATCGCCACGGGATGAGCTGCAACCTGTTCTGGGCGGATGATCCGGAAGAGGCCCTCGCCTATCTGGATCAGGGAATCGATACCGTCCTCACGAATGCGTACTGTGTGGTTGCCAGTGCCGTTGAAGCCCATGCGCCCGCAAAGTCTGAATAAAATTGTGACGGAAGATACGATAAACCGGTGAGGATTTGACTCACCGGTTTATCGTATCTTATGGGCGGTAGGCGGACGGCCAGGAATGTTATTTGTTTTCTCAACCTCATAATAGAGATATTCGCCGCTCAATTGCTTGCTGTCCATGGCCCGGTATTCGGCCTTTATACAGGTCATGCCGCACTTTTGCATGACTCTGCCGCTGGCGGGATTGTCACGATGATGGTGAGAATGGATTTTGAGAAATCCGACATCGCGAAAGGCAAACTCGATTACCCGCTTGCACGCTTCGGTCATGAACCCCTGATTCCAATACGTCCTGCTCAGCAGATAGTGCACGGCCGCGCTGGCGTCAGCAGGGCAGATGGAGTTCAGATATATGTACCCGATCGCCTGTGAATTTGCCTTGCAGACAATCGCCCAATGATAATATGCTGCATCTTCATACTGCCGAATCCATTGTTTGAGCAGGGATTGTGTCATCGTGATGTCCGGATGTGGCTCCCAGCCCCAAAACCGGGTCACTTCCGGGTCGGCCGCCCAATTGGCGAATATATCGCCGGCATCCGCCATTCTAAATCGACGCAGTGCCAAGCGCTCCGTTTCAAGGGGTTTGGTACCAATATGCCGCATATCCGCCACCTCCTCCATCCGTCTGGCATTAACACATATCCAGTTGGCCTCCTTTTATAGTATAACAGACGCGGATACGGCTTTCAATCGCTGTATCCGCGTCTGCTTTTGTATGGGCGCCGCCCTGCGGACGGCTTTTTTCATATGTTTGCCAGGCAATCGGGCGCAAAGACCGATTCCACCCGTTTGCCGCAGCCCGGAGGGGAATATACCCACCGGTCGATGTGCCCCTCCGTCAGGAAATAACGGGGCGGGGAGGGCGCGGAAGAGGGGACATCCTGCGCGTCGATGAGAATAAGCTTCAGTTTCATCTTCTCGGGCAGGATACTCTTGATATAAACGCCTGCATGTTGTCCGACCTTGACGCCGTCCCGAGGCTCGGCCAGCCCCGCGAGGTTCGGGGTCAGCTCGACGAAGATGCCGTAGTCCTCCACCGACCGGACGATCCCGGCAACGGTTTCCCCCTGGGAAAACAGCGCCGCGTTTTCCATCCATGTCCCGAGCAGTTCCCGCTGGGACAGGCAGACCCGGTCATCCTCCAGGGAAGAAACAACCGCAAAGATGTCCATGCCGGGGAGCAGACGGTCGGACGGATGGGAGATCCGGCTGACCGATATGCTTGCGATCGGAAGGAGAGCGGGCAGCCCGCAGCCGATATCGCAGAAGGCGCCGAAGGTTTCCAGCCGGGTGATCCGGGCGGGCACGATATCGCCCGGGCGCAGAGATGCCACATACTCAAACCGGCATTTTTCCTGGGCCGCTCGGCGGGACAGGACAGCGCGGCGGCTGCCGTCCGGCTGGTATTCGAACCCCTGCACCAGGAAGCTTATTGGTTTGCTCACCCGGGAAATCAGCGCGATATCCCGGGTGGTCCCCTCCGCGATGCCGATGGCCCCTTCCATGTAAGGGATGATGCCCTCCATGCAGGGCATTTCCACATGCAGATTGTGTTCCGCGTCGCATAAGACCGCCCGCGCTTCGACGACCCGCCCCTCCATAGACGCCTCCGCGAGCGCGGCCGGAGACTGGATGAGCCGCTGATTGTCCGGGGTATCCAATAGGGCCCCCTCAGGAAAAAATCGGTTCATTTCAACAGCCATTCCTTTCAAACAATTTTGTCCTCGCAGCAATATATGCGGAGCAGGTCCCCGGCATACCAATTATTTCGGAAGGGGCTCCATCCGCACGGACGGACGCGTGGTTGCACAATCGGACGGAAAATTTGGCTTCACCGGCAAACCCCTGGAAAACGCCTTGAAATTTGCGGCTGCTCTGCTATATTGAAATTGTAATAAGCTCGTTTGAAACTCGTGTAAAAGGAGCGGAACGGCATGAAACTGTACGGTCTCGACATTCCGGTGAAAAACGCGCCGGTTTTGGATACGGGCTATGTGCCTATGGCGGCGTTCTGCCGCGCATTCGACAAATCGGCCGCGGGCGGCAAAGACATCGCCGTGGCGGTGGAGCGCAACCAGGGCCAGATGGCGGTGCGGCATTTCCGGATCCACGGTACTCCGGAGATGGCGGAGGCCGACCGGGTCTATGTCGACCGCACGGTCAAGATGCTGCTGTGGGCTTATGGTGGATATAAGGTGTTTATCTGCGGTGACGACGGCATGGCCCGGGTTATCAAAGACGCCTACCAGCCCGGCGGCTCTCGGGAATTCGACGCGGATTTCATGAGCCGCGTGTATGAGAAGCCGTTTGAAGTGGTAGCCCTTCCGCTGGACAAAACCCCGGCGGAAAAGACCCTCGCCCAATCGGTCGGCCGTCATCTGGACGGCTGCCGGATCGGTTTCGATGCGGGCGGCAGCGACCGGAAGGTTTCGGCCGTCGTGGACGGCGTGCCGGTCTATTCGGAGGAGGTCGTGTGGTTCCCCAAAACCAACGCTGACCCGGATTATCATTTTGAGGGCATCCTCAGCGCCTTCCGCACCGCCGCTTCCAAAATGCCGCGGGTGGACGCCATCGGCGTTTCCTCGGCGGGGATTTACGTGGACAACCGCGCCATGGTCGCTTCCCTGTTCCTCAAGGTGCCGCGCGACCTGTTCGACCAGAAGGTCAAGGATATTTACATACGCGCCGCGAAAGAGCTCGGCGACATCCCTCTGGAAGTGGCCAACGACGGCGACGTGACGGCCCTGGCCGGAGCCATGAGCCTCGAGGAAAATCGGGTGCTCGGTATTGCTATGGGCACCTCGGAGGCGGCCGGGTACGTGGATACCGACGGCAATATCACCGGCTGGCTCAATGAGCTCGCCTTCGCTCCCGTCGACCTCCAGGACGACGCGATGGTGGACGAGTGGTCGGGCGATAAAGGCTGCGGCGTCAAGTACTTTTCCCAAGACAGCGTCATCAAGCTGGCGCCCCGGGCCGGCATCGCCCTAGATGAGAGCTTGTCTCCCGCCGAAAAGCTCAAGGTGGTCCAGAAGGAGATGGAGGAGGGCCGGGAATCGGCCCGGGACATCTACCGTTCCATCGGCGTTTATCTCGGCCACGCGCTGGCCTATTATGCCATGTATTATTCTATCGCCCATGTCCTGCTGCTCGGCCGTGTGATGTCGGGCGAGGGCGGCGATCTTGTGATTGCGGAAGCCCGCCGGGTTCTCGATGAGGAATACCCGGAATATGCCGCGATGGAACTGCATCTTCCGGATGAAAAGATCCGCCGTGTCGGCCAGTCGGTCGCTGCGGCCAGCCTGCCGCAAATTGATTGAGCTTCTATCTCTGCGCGGAGCCTCCCACATCTCCGTGCCTTGAACAGCCTTCCCACAAAGGCTGCCTTTCCCACAAGCAAAAAGCCTTCACCGGATTTCCGGCGAAGGCTTTTTGCTGTCCCTTCCGAACCCAGACGATTCCCTGGGAAAGACAAAAAGAGCCGCTATCCCTGTAAAGGGCAGCGGCCTGGAAATCCGTTCCGGAGAGAAAGGCGTCCGGGCGGGACGTAATTCAGAAAGTCCACCGCGGCTTTCAGCGCGGAGTCCGGCGAAATAGCCGGCGGAAAATCCCTTCGAAGCCCATCAGCATCGCGGAACCGGCCGCATAGCATAGGATGTCGGCGGGATCGAAGGTCGAGCCCAGTATGGTCCGCCAGAACCGGGAGTTCTCCAGGCCCAGCAAAGGCACGAATCCCAACGCCTGCAGGAATTCGACTCCGGTGGCAAACAAAAAGAGGACGACGGGAAGAAACCGCCATCCGTCCGGCTTGATAATCCGTACCAGACAGTAGAGTACCGCGACTACCAGCACGTCCCCGATAAAGGGGCGGACAAACGCGTCGTGTACAAACAGGGCGATCAGCACCTCGATCAGCAGCAGCGCGGCAAAAGCGGACAGATACCTGAGGCGTCGTTTCGCTGTGATATTCATGGCCGCGTCATCCCGTCTTTCTTTCCGCCGGCCCCGGGCGGCTTCCCGGCCGTTTTTAATAGAAAAGCGGCCGGCGGCCGCTCTGCGAAGGAAAACGCCGGAGGCAGGCCCCTGATCCGGTCGATGCATAAGGGCTCCCTGCCCCCGCCCTGGCCTGGTGGCTTCATCTGGCGGCAATCGTCCCGCCGCCCACCACCACATCGCCCTGGTAGAACACGGCGGCCTGGCCGGGGGTGACGGCCCGCTGGGGGCTGTCGAAGGTCAGGCGGATACGGGAATCCCCGGAAGATTCGAGCAGGGCGGGGGCTGCGGCTTGGCTGTAGCGGGTTTTGGCCGTTACCCGCACCGGCTCCGTCAGCTCCGGCAGGGAAATCAGATTGACATCCTCCGCAAACAGGGTGCGGGTAAAGAGGTCCTCCTGCCTTCCCAGTGTCACCGTGCCTGCCGCCGCGTGTTTGGAGATGACGAAACGAGGCTCTCCGAACGCCAGGCCGAGGCCCTTGCGCTGGCCGATGGTATAGTGGAGGAAGCCCCGGTGGGTGCCTACCGGATTCCCCTGCATATCGAGAAAATCCCCAGGAGGGTTGGGAAGACCCATCCCCTCTTCGAGAAACCGGACATAATCCCCGTCGGGCACAAAGCAGATGTCCTGGCTGTCGGGCTTCCGCGCGTTGTCGAAGCCATGTGCCGCCGCATAGGCCCGCACTTCGGTCTTGCACAGACAGCCGAGCGGAAACAGGACATGGGCAAGCTGCCTCTGCGTCAGGGCGTAGAGGACATAGCTCTGATCCTTGGCGGGATCGAGGGCCTTTTTGAGCAGCCATCGCCCGGTGGCCGGATCCTCCTCCACCCGGGCGTAGTGGCCGGTGGCGACGGCGTCGGCGCCCAGGGCTTCCGCCCGTTCCAGCAGCGCGCCGAATTTCAGATGCCGGTTGCAGTCGATGCAGGGGTTGGGGGTGCCGCCCGCGGCGTATACCCGGGCAAATTTGTCTATGACGGCCTGCTGGAACAGGCCGGTGAAATCGAACACGTCGTGAGGGATGCCCAGTCTGGCGGCCACCGCCCGGGCATCCTCGATATCCTCCCGACTTCCGCAGGAAGTCGATTTTCCGCAGGAAGTCGATTTTCCGCAGGAAGTCGATTTTCCGCAGGAGGGGCCTTCCAAACCGGCGGCCTTCCCTCCTTCCGGACGAAGGAGCAGTGTGGCACCGCGCACCTCGTACCCCTGCTCGAGCAGCAGCGAAGCAGCCACGGCGCTGTCTACGCCGCCGCTCATGGCGGCTATGACGGTATGGATCGGGTTTCGGATTCCCACAGGCAGCGCCCCTTTCCCGGTAATATTGGCCGGCTCACGCATCGGCAAACAGAGGGGTGGAGAGATAGCGGTCACCGGTGTCGGGCAGAAGCACGACGATCCGCTTGCCCGTATTTTCCGGCCGGCGGGCGAGCCGGGCCGCGCCCGCAATTGCGGCACCCGAAGAGATGCCGACCAGGATGCCTTCCTCTTTAGCGACGGCCCGTCCGGCGGCGAAGGCGTCCTCGTTCGTGACGGTCAGCACGTCGTCGAGGACGGTGCGGTCCAGGGTGGCGGGCACAAATCCGGCGCCGATACCCTGAATTTTATGCGGGCCCGCCTTCCCCCCGGAGAGAACGGGGGAATCGGCGGGTTCGATCCCCACAATCTGGATTTGCGGGTTCCTGGCCTTCAAGAACCGGCCAACGCCGGTGATGGTGCCGCCGGTTCCGATCCCCGCGACGAAAATATCTACCCCGCCGTCGGTATCCTCCCAGATTTCGGGGCCGGTGGTGGCGAAATGGGCTGCCGGATTGGCGGGGTTTTCAAATTGCCCCGGGATGAACGCGCCGGGGGTTACGGCCGCGATTTCTTTCGCCTTAGCGATCGCGCCGTTCATCCCCTTCGCCCCTTCGGTCAGGACGATATCGGCCCCATAGGCTTTGAGCAGGCTGCGGCGCTCCACGCTCATGGTTTCGGGCATGGTCAGAATGACGCGGTAGCCCTTCGAAGCCGCGACGGCGGCCAGGCCGATGCCGGTGTTGCCGCTGGTGGGTTCGACGATGACCGCCCCGGGCGAGAGACGGCCCTCTTTCTCCGCGTCCTCGATCAGGGCGCGGGCCACGCGGTCTTTGACGCTGCCGGCGGGATTGAGATATTCCAGCTTGGCGAGCAGAACGGCGGAGAGGCCGCGTTTTTGGGCATACCGCCGGAGGTCGAGCAGCGGTGTATGGCCGATCAGGGCGGTAAATTCACCTGCGATATGGGACATGGGAAAGTCTCCTTCCATAAATCCTATCTAATCACTATGATATGAAAGCATACCGCGATCCTGGCGATTTGTCAAGCGAAAGATGACGGAATCCGCTCCCGGCAGCTGGATGCGGCCTTCCTGGCCGGGACATCAGGAAAGGATTTGACAAGGGACAGCGGAGAGGGGTATGATGGTCGTGGAATGTCAAACAAGGGGGATAAAGCAAATGGAATTGACCCGCGACAGGGCGCTGGCCCTGCTCAAAGACTACAATCGAGAGCCCTTTCACCTGCAGCACGCCTATACGGTAGAAGCGGTGATGCGGGATTTCGCCCGGGAGCAGGGCTACGGGGACGAGGCGGATTTTTGGGGCATCGTGGGTCTTCTCCACGATGTGGATTACGAACGGTATCCCGGAGAACACTGCGTCAAGGCCCGGGAGATTCTGGCGGAACAGGGTGCGGGCGAGCGGCTGATCCACGCGGTGGTCAGCCACGGATACGGCATCGTGTCGGACGTGGCGCCCGAGCATGAAATGGAGAAGATCCTCTTTGCGGTGGATGAGCTGACCGGCCTGATCGGGGCGGCGGCGAAAATGCGGCCGTCCGGCAGTGTACAGGACATGGAGCTCAAGTCACTCAAAAAGAAATATAAGACCCCGAGCTTCGCCGCCGGCTGTTCCCGGGATGTCATCGCCAGAGGAGCCGAACAGCTCGGATGGGAGCTGGATACCCTGCTCGAACGTACTTTAGGCGCCATGAAGCGCTGCGAGCCGGAGATCGCCGCGGCCGTCGCGCAGCAAACCACTTGACAGGAGGAACCCACCATGCCCCGCATAAAGGGAAAAACCGTTCTCGTCACCGGCGGCGCCGGCTTCATCGGCTCCCATCTGGCCGACCGCCTGCTGGCGGAGGGGGCGGCCAAGGTCGTCGTCGTGGACAATTTCTTTTTGGGCAAACTGGAAAACCTGGAACCCGCCAGGCAGGCTTATGGGGACCGGCTGGTGATTGTACGGGACGATGCCCGGCAGCTCGGCGTGATGCAGGCCGTTATCGAGCGGGAACAGGTGGAGGTGGTGTTCAACCTGGCCACTCTCCAGCTCAAATATTCCTTTTTCAATCCCATCGACGCCTATCAGGTGAACGTGGACATCATGAAAACCCTGCTCACCCTTATGAAAACGGGAGCGTTCACTACCCTGATCCATACCTCCACTTCAGAGGCATACGGAACGGCGGTATACGAGCCGATGGACGAGAACCATCCTCTCTGCCCGACCACCCCCTATGCGGCCGGGAAGGTGGCCGCCGATATGATGGCCCTGACTTTCCGGAACGTGCTGGATTTGGATTTGGCGGTCATCCGCCCCTTTAACAACTATGGCTCCCGGCAGAACGCCGGTGACTATGCGGCGATCATTCCCCAGACGGCCCGGCGGATCCTGCAGGGCCTGCCGCCTATCCTGGAGGGGGACGGGGAACAGACACGGGATTTTGTGTTCGTCGAGGACACCACCCGGGCCTTCCTGACGGTGTATGAAGACGAGGCGTCCCGGGGCCAAGTGGTGAACATCGGCACCGGCCGGGAGATTTCGATGCGGGAGCTCGTTGAAAAAATCGCCGTGTATTACGGCTATACCGGCCCTGTCGAAATCCAGCCCGGCCGACGGGCGGATGTGCGGCGGATGCGGGCGAGTGGGGAGAAGGCCGCCGCGCTGCTGGGATACCGCACGGAATACACCCTGGAAACCGCTCTCCCGCGGGTGCTCGATTGGTACCGGGAACAGTATACGGCCTGACCGGCAACGGAACAGGGCGCTGCTTCGGCAGCGCCCTGTGTTTACGCCACGGAGATCCCGAACAGGCGGCAGGCGTTTTCGTGCGTCCGGCCGAGGAGGGTCTCGGCCGACATCCCCCGGATCTCGGCAATCCGGGCGGCGGTGGCGGCAATCATGCCGGAATCGCAGCGTTTGCCGCGATAGGGCACCGGCGCCATATAGGGCGCGTCGGTTTCGAGCAGCAGGGCATCCAGGGGAATGGAAGCGGCCACCTCCACCGCCCTTCGGGCGTTTTTGAAGGTGACGGCGCCGCCGAGACCGATGAAAAACCCCCGCCTGACCATCTCATCCGCCATCTCCACGCTCCCTGAAAAACAATGGAGCACCCCGGCCCGGTCCATCTTGCCGGGCCCGGCGGGGAAAAAAGCAGTGAGGGTGTCCAGCATATCGCCGTGAGCCTCCCGATCATGGAGGATCACCGGCAGGGACAGCTCCCGCGCCAGTTCGAGCTGGCGGCGGAACCAGCGGAGCTGGACATCCCGGGGACAGGCGTCTTCATAATGATAATCGAGGCCGACCTCCCCGACGGCTACCGCCTTTGGATGGACGGCCATCGTCCGGATTTCGGCAAGATCCGCGTCGGTCATGGCGGCAGCCTCCTCCGGATGCACCCCGACGGCGGCAAAGAGGCCGGGGAACCGTTCGGCAAGCCGCAGGCTTTTCCGGGACGAGGCCACCGAACTGCCGGCGTTCACAATCCCCGCCACGGGACATGCCTGATCGGCACCGAACAGGCGGGCGAGCAGTGTGTCCCGGTCGGCATCGAATGCCGGATCGTCATAGTGTGCGTGCGAATCGAAAATCGCGGGCATGGGGAGCACTCCTTTGGAAATGGGATGAAACAGCCCCCCGCCGCGTTCGTCCGGCGGGGGGCCGAGGATGGCGATTACCGCACCTGGTCGCCGGGCGCGGCGTCGGGGGCGAACAGGACCCGGACGCTCTCGTTCCCTTCGGCGTCGGTGCCGGAGGAGGCGAGGATCATCCCCTGGCTCTCCACCCCGCAGAGCACCGCGGGCTTGAGGTTGGCCACCAGCACCACCTGTTTGCCGGTGAGGTCCTCCGGCTTGTACCACCTGGCGATGCCGGAACACACAGTGCGGGGCGTGCCGCTGCCGTCGTCCAGGGTTAGCTTGAGCAGCTTTTTGGCCTTTTTGACCGGCTCGCAGGCGGTGACGCGGGCTACCCGCAGTTCCACCCTGGCAAAGTCCTCGATGCCGATCTGGGGCAGAGAGACGATGCCGGCGGCGTTTCCGGCCTTGGCGGACGCTTCGGCGGCCTTGGCCGCGGCTTCCTTCTCCGCTGCCAATTCAGCCAGTATCTTGTCCGCGTCGATACGGGCGAACAAAGGCTCGGGCGCGCCCACGGTGAATTCCTCCGCCTCCCCGAACACCAGGGCATCGTAGGAGGCGAGATCGCCGGATATCCCCAGCTGGGCAAGGATTTTCTCCGCCGAACGGGGAAGGAACGGCAGGAGCATCACGCCCAGCATCCGGATGCATTCCAGCAGGTTATACAGCACCGCCTCCAGCCGGGGACGGCTCTCTTCCGATTTGGCCAGCACCCAAGGCGCGGTCTCATCGATGTATTTGTTGCAGCGCTTAGCCAGCTCCAGCACGGAGCCCAAGGCGTCGGCATTGTGCCAGACATCCATGGCGTCGGCGAGCTTTTCCACCGTGGCGGCCGCGGCGGCGCAGAGCTCCGCGTCGGGGCCCGCCCCGGTTTCCTTGGGCCGCCGGACGGTTCCGCCGAAGTACTTGCCCGCCATGGCGACACTGCGGTTGACCAGGTTGCCGAGCGTGTTGGCCAGATCCGCGTTGTAGACGGCGATGAAGCTCTCATAGGTGATGTTGCCGTCCTGGGCAAAGGGGATCTGGGACAGCAGATAATACCGCACCGCGTCCACCCCGAACCGGGCGGCCAGCTCGTCCGCGTAGAGCACATTGCCCTTGGACTTGCTCATCTTGTCCTCGCCGAAGAGGAGCCACGGGTGCCCGAGCACCTGTTCGGGCAGCGGTTCGCCCAGGGCCATGAGGATGATGGGCCAGTAAATCGTGTGGAAGCGCACGATATCCTTGCCGATGACGTGCAGCGCGGCGGGCCAGTAACGGTGATAAAGGGGACCGCTGCCGTCGGGATGATAGCCGAGGCCGGTGATGTAGTTGCTCAGGGCGTCCAGCCAGACGTAAGTGACGTGGCCCGGGTCGAATTCCACTGGGATCCCCCAGGTGAAGGAGGTACGGGACACACACAGGTCGGACAGCCCAGGCTTCAGAAAATTGTTCACCATCTCGTTGCGGCGGGAATCCGGCTTGATGAAATCGGGATGCTCCTCATAAAACCGGAGCAGGCGGTCCTGATACTTGGTCAGCCGGAGGAAATACGCCTCCTCGCTGGCGTCGGAGACCTCCCGGCCGCAGTCGGGGCATTTGCCGTCGACGAGCTGGGACGGGGTGAAGAAGGACTCGCAGGGGACACAGTATTTGCCTTCGTATTTGCCTTTGTAGATATCCCCCTGCTCGTAGAGCTTTTTGAAAATCGCCTGCACGGCCTTTTCATGGTCGGCGTCGGTGGTGCGGATGAAACGGTCGCAGGCGATGTCCAGGCTGTCCCAGACCGCTTTGATCTGGCCGGACACCCGGTCCACGTACGCCTTGGGGCTGATCCCCTCTTTCTCGGCGGCGAGTTGGATTTTCTGGCCGTGCTCGTCCGAGCCGGTCTGGAAATATACGTCGAAGCCCCGCTGCCGCTTATACCGGGCGATGGCATCGGCCAATACAGGGTCGTAGGTATTGCCGATGTGGGGCTTGCTCGAGGTATAGGCGATGGCGGTGGTGATATAAAAGGGCTTACGGTCCTGATCGCTCATAGGGGGAGCCTCCTTCGCTTCATTACCAGTATATTTTACCAGATCGCGGCGAAAATACAAGCCTTTTCCCCGGGGCGGACCGTTCCAACGAAATCAGGCGTGCAGAAGTTCTCCGGCCGGTTTCATTCCGGTCCGCGGGCCGATTTCCATATACACGTCCCCATAGACCGCGAGGACGTTCATCCGCTCATTTTCCAGGGGCTCGCCCGTCTCCGGCGGCAGTGCCTGAACAAGGCGAAACAGAGGCTCCGCCCCTGATGCAGCCGCTGCCCGCAGGGGGCCTCCTGGGATTTCTGCGCCTCAACGCCGTTCAGGAGGAAGGAGCGGAGCTGCGGGAGATTGGCCTTCGCGGAAATGCCATCGATGGAGCTCGTCAAAATTCGTCCCCCTCTCAAACAGGAGATTTGAATTTTTCGGTTGATTCTCTCAATTTATCCATTTATACTGAGGATAAAGAAGTCGATATGGATCGGAATGGCGATGAAAGTGAAAATGCGGCTGGCGGCAAAGGAACTGACGACAAACGATTTGGCCAATAAAATGGAGCCGGAAACAAACGGCTCAAAGCATCGGCGCCGAGCTGAAGCGGGACAATCTGACGGAAAAGCCGTGGGCTTCATTTGGCAATTGTGATTTCCGCGTATACTTTAATATGAGGCCATTGTAGCGATCCGGCTTCCAGCGCCGCGAGCCCGTGAGACGTTGGACTTTTTCAAAGGCCGATTATTTCGACGTGTCCCTCGACTATCTGGTTAGCCGGAGCGACGATCCGGCCCGGCATTAGTCTCCACGATGGCCGTGGATTAAATTTTAGCAGACACATCGCGGCCGCACCGGATTGCGCGTCTTTCAGGCGGCGCTATCCCCAATCAAGTTGCCGGCGGATTCTTTCGGGATGGGGATGCCGAAACGAAAGACAGCCGTAATCCCTTCACATAGAGCCTCCCGGCTCAGTCGTGGGGCTGCTGATAGAAGTTCCCGGAGACCTGATCGGTTTTAAGAATATTGATGAAGGCGTGGGGATCGATCTGCCGCACCTTCCGCGTGATTTTTTTAACCTGGTCCCCCGCGATGACAGAGTAGATCATGGACCGGGGCTGGCCGCCCCACAAACCGGTCCCCTGGAACAGGGTGGCGCCATGATGGGTCGCGTCCTTGATCTGTTCGTAGATTTCCTCCGATTTGTCCGAGATAATGAACAGGGTGGTGCGCTTGTAGCGCGGGTTGAGCAGATGGACGATCTGGGTGGAGGCGTATTGGAAGAGGATGGAATACAGGGCCTTGTCCCAGCCGAAGAGAAACCCGGCGACGACCAGCATGGCGGCGTTGCCGAACAGGATATAATTCCACGCGTCGACGCCGCGTTTTTCCGATACCGCCACCGCAATGAAATCGGTGCCGCCGCTCGTGGCCCCGCCCAGCAGGCACAGGCTGATGGCAAAGCCGTTGATGATCCCTCCGAATATGCAGATGAGCAGCACGTCGTCGGTGATGGGTAATGCCGGCAGGATATCGGTGAGGAGGCTTGTCAACACGATCATGAGGCAGGAATAGAGGGTAAATCGTTTCCCGATCAGGCGGAAGCTGATCACGGCCGGCAGGGTATTGAGGAGGAAATTGATCAGGGAAAACGGAAGGGTCAGCTCCCAAAACTGTTCTGCGCCGCGCTGAATGAGGAGAGTCAGCCCGGTAAAACCTCCCGGAAACAGGCCGCCGGCGTTGACGAAACTCTTGATGTTCAGCGCCATGATCACCGAGGCCGCGGCAATCATAAAAAGCCGCAGGGCGTGGTTCCGGACGATGCGCAGCCGCGCTTGATCGGATCGGTTCACGAGTTTTCCCCCATTTCGATTGGTTTTCATACTTTGGTACAGGCCGTCCTTACCCGTTCCATGCGGTGAGAAAACGGCAAGACAAGGGAGGACGGCGGAATGCCCACGTGGAATTTGTGGCACGGCTGCCACAAGCTGAGCCCCGGCTGCCGGCACTGTTACGTGTTCCGGACCGACAGCCGCTATGACCGCGACGCGGGCCAGGTCCGTAAAACCGGACAGTTTGATCTGCCCCTTCGCCGCAACCGGCAGGGGAGCTATAAGCTTATGCCGGAGGACGGCATCGTATACACCTGCTTTACCTCCGACTTTCTGCTGGAGGACGCGGACGGATGGCGTCCGGAAGCGTGGGAGATGATCCGCCGCCGGCCGGATCTGACGTTTCTCTTCATCACCAAACGGATCCGCCGCCTGTCCGCCTGCCTGCCCCCGGACTGGGGAGCGGGATATGACAACGTCCATATCGGCTGCACGGTGGAGGACCAGCTCCGGGCGGAGGAACGGCTGCCGGTTTTCCTGACGCTGCCCATCCGGCACCGGCTCATCATCTGCGAGCCGCTGCTTGAGGAGGTGGATCTGTCCCCTTACCTCGGCCCCACCGTCGAGGAGGTGGTGGCGGGCGGCGAATCAGGGCCTGAAGCCCGGATATGCGATTACGCCTGGATTCTGGCACTGCGGGACCAGTGCGTCCGGGCCGGGGTGCCGTTCCGCTTCAAACAGACGGGGGCCTGCTTTCGCAAAGACGGGCGCCTTTACCGGATCGACCGCCGGCATCAGCACCCCCAGGCCGCCAAAGCCCGCATCGACTTCATACCGTGAAGGCCTGCCGTCCCGGCCTGAGTGCGGAGCCGCGGATCGCCTCGAATATGATGTGCCGGTTCCCGATAGCGGCACTGCCACCCCTTATTCTATATCTGTTTCCTGCCGCCAGTATACCATAAACGAACGGGTGAATCCATACAAAGAAGCCGGCCGCGAAAACGGCCGGCTTCAGGCTGCCCCAAAGCGGTGAAAATGAAAAAGGATACGATAGCCAGATCGCATTAGGGGCATTGTATAAAATAGAGAGGGGCGTCCGGCCGCTTCTGGACTTTGCAAGGGCGAAACACGGAGGGTAAGCCGAATCTGCGAGGTGGCACGATTCAGTTTCCCCTGCACCCGCGGGGGACGTTCAGTCCGAAGGCGCCTTTGACATCCGCCCAATAGCCAAAGCCCCCATGCACGGTCAGTCTACCGGCACGACCCAGCCGAAGGGGTCGGGCTGGCGGCCGTTCTGGATACCAGTCAGGGTATCGTAAAGACGCTGCGCGACCGGGCCGATTTTGCCTTCATGGATCACCAGGGACTCTTCCCCCACCCGCAGCTCCCCGACAGGGGAGATAACGGCAGCGGTGCCGGTGCCGAAGGCCTCCTCGAGGGTGCCATTCCGGGCGGCGTCCACCACCTCGGACAGGGCGATCCGCCGCTCGCTGACCGGATGGCCCCAGCTTCGCAGCAGCTCAATGCAGGACAGGCGGGTGATTCCGCCCAGGATGCTTCCCTGCAGGGCCGGGGTGACGATCTCCCCGCCGATCTTGAAGAAGATGTTCATGGTGCCCACTTCTTCGATGTATTTGCGTTCCACCCCGTCCAGCCAGAGAACCTGGGTGTAGCCAAGCTTTTCCGCTTCATCCTGCGCCTTGAGGGAAGCAGCGTAGTTTCCGGCGGTCTTGGTGAAGCCCATGCCGCCTTTGACCGCCCGGACATATTTCTGTTCTACACAGATTTTGACCGGATTAATCCCCTCGGGATAATAAGCGCCCACTGGGGACAGGATGATGATGAACAGCAAATGATGAGCTGGATGCACCCCCACGTGCGGATCCACCGCGATGATGAAGGGCCGGATGTACAGGGCTGTACCTTCGCCAGAGGGGATCCAGGCCTGATCGATCTCTACCAGCTTTTTGACCGCTTCCACGCCGAACGCTTCGTCAATGAGCGGGATGCAGAGCCGGTCGTTGGAGAGGTTGAGCCGCGCCATGTTTTTCTCCGGGCGGAAGAGTACGACCTTGCCCTCCGGAGTGCGGTAGGCTTTCATCCCCTCGAAAACCTCCTGGCCGTAGTGCAGGCACATGGCGGCCGGATCGAGAGCCAGGGGGCCGTAGGGGACGATCCGGGGATCGTGCCAACCCTGGCCTTCGTCGTAATTCATCAGAAACATATGGTCGGTGAAGATGGAGCCGAAGCCCAGGGAATCGGAAGAGGCGGGCTTCGCCTTGGGAGATTTGGTCGGTTCCACGCGGATTTCCTGCATGGTGCAACACTTCCTATAATCGGATTTTGATACGATTATACCCCCCATAGAAGGAAATTGCAAGATCCCGCCGTCAGTCCGTCACAGATTCCGGAGCCGGCTGGACCAGCCGGCCCTTTTTCCACGAGCCGGTGAGGAGATAGATAACCCCGACCAAAAGGCCGCCTGCCGATGCACAAGGGGCCGCCAGTCCGACGCCCGCCAGCCCCCAGCCCAATACCTTTCCGAACAGGTAAGCGGCTGGGATCCGCAGGAGCAGGGAGCTCAGGATGCCGTTGCACATGGAGAACAGGGTCTGCCCGACCCCCATGGCCAGGCCGGTGATGCAGAACAGGACGCTGGTCAGCAGATAGTCGTAGCTGATCATCCGCAGGTACTCGGCCCCGTAGGCCACGCAATGCGCCAGCGTTTCGGCCGACATGTTCTCGGTTTCCGAGCTGCCGAGGAAAACCTGGACGATCCCGCCCGGAAAGAGGTTGACCAGCGCGAACACCGCAGCCGACATCAGAAAAGCGAACCCCATGGCGGCGAGCATGGTTTTGCGCGCCCTGTCGGTCTTGCCGGCGCCCATGTTCTGTCCCACCAGGGAGGAGACCGAGGCCTGCATCGCCATAGAAGGCAGGATGGCCACGCTGTTGACCTTGCCCGCGATCCCCAGTACCGTGGTACCGACCAGCGGGGTGACGGCCACGATGTTGGCGATGCCGGTCAGGACCATGAAGGAGAAGCTGACCAGCGTCCCCTGCAGGGAGGCGGGCAGGCCCAATGAGACGAGCTTACCCACGTATCCTTTGTGGATACGGAAGCTGCGGGGATGGAAATCGAAGGCGAAGTTCCGCCTGCGCAGGAAAACGACCGAAATGATCAGGCTGACCGCCTGGGAAGCGATGGTGGCCCACGCCGCGCCGGCGGGACCCATGTGCAGCGGCCCGACCAGCACGAGATCCAGTACCACATTGAGGCCCGCCGAAATGGCGACGAAGATGAGCGGGTGTTTGGAGTCCCCCATCCCCCGCAGCACGGCACTGACCGCATTATAGCCCACGACGAACAAGGTGCCGCCCATGCAGATGTTGAGATAGGCGAGGGTGTCGTCGAAGCAAATGTTTTTGTACCTCAGACACATCTGTTTCATCTTCATAAATGAGGAGTAAAATTTTTCCATCTGCAAATTTT
>ERZ856578.1071-NODE-1071-length-53914-cov-21.604881_pt1 | contig 53914 bp, 70 predicted proteins | sample MGYA00514384_ERZ856578 | MGnify/ENA primary metagenome ERZ856578 (study PRJEB29103, sample SAMN06111958) | human gut metagenome | biome: human gut; feature: ankylosing spondylitis patient; material: healthy_person | host: Homo sapiens | place: China:Hangzhou...
GTCACGCGGTCGATAATGGTTTTTGCCTCTCTCCAGATAGGCATGTTCTTATCCCTCCAGCTGGGGGCCATGACCCAGGCGTCACCAAAGGCATACTCGGACGTGAACCACATAATGCGCCAGCCATGCAGCTGCTCGTTTTTCGACGCGGTGTTGTCGTAGATCGCGCCGTTATCGGCCGCGCCGTGACAGGCGGCCTCAATCGCGCGGTCTTCCCCCGCGCTGAGGCGGTCAACCTTAAGGCTGTCGTGCAGCCGTTTCAGTATTGGACGTAACTTTTGCAGGGCAAGAGAGGGCTGGCCGCAGGCGGTGGGATAGCAGTCAATCGCCGCAAGCGGGAAGGATATGCCAAGCACGGCGTCTCTATGCTCAAATGGTTTTTCCGGATACTGCATTTTGTTCCTCCGCTAATTTTTGGCGCGCATCGGGTACGCTGATTCGATATATACGGGCATACTTCAGGGCCTGCCTGTTCTTAAGATAGTAACGAATATGTGAAGCCTTAATCTGTTCTTTTGTTCTCATTCTTCATACTCTCCGCAATGGCCAGAAGCTAAATACGCGTTGGCTTCCGCGGCCTGCATAGCTTCGATAACTACCTGTTCGTCTTTATCCGTGAGAATGTTTTCTTTCTGAACAAAATAGAACAGCCCCCAAAGCATCAGCTGCATAATCCTCTTGCGTGTCATTCCTTTCATGCGCAACTGGCGGTATGTCGTACCTATCATGATCTCGATTATGCCCAGGTAAGGCATTTCGGTAGGCAGTTCTTCTTGATGGCTGTTCAAAAATTCAAGGCAATCGTCAAAAGTCATGGCTTACTCCTTTCCCTTTTCTACGGTGAGCGGCGGCAGAAACTCCTGCATTGGCAGGGCATAATAGATGTTAGCCAGGAAGTAATGCCACTGCGGGAGCCTGTGATTGCGGCGCTGACGAATCATGTTCGCAAATACGGCATAATTGAAATTCACAATCCGGCGCTGGAAGAACCCTTCCGGGAGGAACCGTTTTTTCGTCTCAACTGAACAATCGGCGCATACATGCGTATTGAGCCAATCAATGAGCTCAATAGGCAGTCCCCCCTCGAAATCTTCCTGCGCAAGGGGCCGCTTCCCCAGAGTGTGCATCGTGCTCTCAGACAGGGCTACAGTCCCGACCTTGTATGTATCGAACTCAGCCCACCAGAACCGCGGGGCGGTAATGTCCGCCCAAATCTGAATCATCCGCAGGAACTTGTCTTCGCCGTTCCCTCGCTGAGCACATTTTGCACAAATTTTGGTTAGGCGGGCCGCCAACTTCGGGTCTTTCAGGCATCTAATTTTTTTATCGGAAGTCAGACCGTAAGACAGTCCCATCCCCAAGAGCGCTTCTTCAATTCCGTCAACTTTTAGAACGTCTACTATCATTTCCGTCTCCTTTTCAGCGGCGTAAGCCGCCAATCGCGTTGTATTTTTATGACGCTGGCTCCCAGCGTCTTCTTCATCAAATCAATCTTCCTTCAGAAGGGCACACGGTCCACGCCGTCACGGAATACCCACATGGGGCACGACATGCCCCACTTCGTGATGTCGTGGTCATATTGGTCACAGTGGGGCGTCATTCCGTTAACCCGACAGAATGCGCACGTCCCGCACGTAGGCGTCTCCTGCACGTAAGGAGCGTGCCAGCAATGCCCCTCGTAGGGGCACATGGAGCACTCACGGGCTCCTTCCTGGAACGCCTTCTCCGGCGGGTCGTCACTGCTGATAATCGCCGCGCACCGCTCCTGAAGGTCAAGGTATGCCTTCCGGTCAAAGTGAGCGCGCTCTATGTAGAGCTCGCAATTATCTTTGCACATAACGACCCAAACTCCGCGCTCAAAGCCTGAGCACCCCATGTAGAGCTGAAGCTGCGCGGCGTACACCGGAGATACGGCGGCTATGCCAGAGGTCTTGAACATTTTGAAACGTGTTGCGGACGCGCTCTTAATCTCCAGAATGTGGGGGCGCGTTCCCTTCACGTCATCAATTACGCCGTCACAATGCCCGCGAACAAAGCCCTTAAGCAGTGTAAACTCTTCCTGTTCATCTCGGAGGTGATAGCCAGCTCCCCGAAGCCAGCGCAAAACTTCATGCTCAACGGCACTCCCAAGGCTGAATATCATCTGCGCGCGGCCGTCTATGGACTTCTGCGTATAGCCGCGGAACTGATACCATATCTTGCGCCGGCACGGGTCGCCGGCAATACTCATACCAAGATATGAGCGGTCCGGCTGTTCCTTCCTGTACCTGGAAGCCGCCTCGTACATAGCTGTCGCCATGGGGTTTTCAATCTCCATTATGACCACCTCACTACGTGATAGTACTTGTCCCGCTTTCTTACCCATAGTTCAGCGGGGAAACTGTTCTTCAGCTCGTCAATCCGCGAAGCCGCTTCTTCCAGCGTGGCGGGGGGGACGGTCTGCGTGATGCCGTTCCATATCTGGCGGGCCTTGCTCTGCCCGTAATCAGAAGCCGCGCCTTCGAAGTCGAGGAACTCAGAGAAGGACACGGGGCGCCCGTCCTCCAGCTGGCCGCACATATCCACCCTGAGCATGTGGTTCCCGCTTCTTGACGTGAAAGACGGATTGAATGCCGGCGTAGCAATCAGCCTGACTTTCTGAACACTGTTCTCCGCGTCTTTCAATTCTTCCATGACCGGAACGCGGTCACAGATACGTTTCTGCTTGGCACCGCAAAACGGGCAGACGATAGCTGACTGCGGAATCAGCGCCTCGCATTCCAGGCACTGAATGAGTTCCGGTTCTGCCGGCCCCTTCTTCTCCTGCTGTATCCGGCTCCCCGGCTTCGTCCAGCGGACGCGCGGATGAGCGGGGTTCCCGTGCTCCCTCCAGTTCCCTGAAAGGTCCAGCAGGAGGCAGTCAGTCTTTCCGGGCGCCGTCCTGAGCCCGCGCCCTATCATCTGGACGTACAGGGCCGTGCTTTTCGTCGGTCGGCACATAACCATGCAATCGACACAAACACAGTCCCAGCCTTCCGTGAGCACGCCTACGTTACAGATAACGTCAAGCTCGCCGTTGTCGAACGCAGCTAAAGTTTTCTGCCGCTCGTCGTGCGGCATCTGAGAATGTACTGCTCCGGCGCGATACCCCGCAGCCCGGAAAGCGTCCCTGAGTATCTCGGCATGCTGGATGGATACGGCGAAAACCACCACATGACGGCGACCTTTCCCGTACTTCTTCAACGCCTCAACGGCGCTGCCAACATGGACAGCCTGAGACATGGCGTTAGACAGCTCACCTAAATCGTACTCACCTTTGGACGTTTTTACGCCGGAAAGGTCTGGATCCGTACACCCGTAGCCCTTGAGCGGCGCCAAAAACCCCTCGTCCTGCAGGTCGTCAATACCGATTGAGTAAGAGAGTGTGTCGAACCAATTTTCTTTCGGCTCGCGGCAGTCCTCGCCGTAGATGTACCCATGCCCCAGACGGTAGGGCGTGGCCGTCACCCCAAGCATACGCATGTCGGGGTAGTACTCACGCAGGCGGTTAATCAACGTGGCGTACTGGCTTTTTTTGCCGGCCGGCGGCAGGCGGTGGCACTCGTCGACGATAAGGAGCTGCTGTTCAGGAAATTCTCCCAGGCGGCGTGCCAGCGTCTGCGGAGAGCCGATCACCACCTGCCGGTTGACGTCGACCTGTGACGTCACGGAGTGGCATGCGATGCCTACCTTATCCTCGCCTTCCGGCCATACCTTCAGGAGTTTATCCGCCGCCTGACGGACGAGCTGTTCACGGTGCGCGAGGATAGCGACATGCAGGCCCCATTTTTCTACGAATAGTCTGGTGATGGCTGAGAACATGATCGTTTTCCCCGCGCCCGTGGCGGCCTGCAGGAGGACGTTTTTATGCGTGCGCATATCGCCTAACACCGCCTGCAGGGCCGCTTCCTGGTATGGCCTGAGCGTTACCACGGCATCCCGGCCGGCGCGGCGCCGCCCTGCGGGGGAACGCTGGCAGCACTGGCAGCCGCAGCGGCCGCGGCAACGCACGGGGCATACCGCTTGAAGCTCTGGTACTGATCGCCGTTGTACTCACGGATGCCCACCCTGATGCGGAGGCGCTTGTTGATGAGCTCGTCCGTGGTGCCGCCGATATTGGGATTGAGCCCGCACGCCTCACGAATACTCTTCAGGTGCTGCAGAGAAATCTCCGTGCGGGTAGTATTCCCGCTCCAGAGGTGAAGCGCCTCAAAAATGATTGCGCCCGTGTGCGTGGGCCCAACAACGGAGTACCACAAATTGATGTATGTCTCGCCGTCCTTAGTCTGCTTGGGTTCAGCGTTCTTAATCACAATCTCGTAATCGCCGGGGGGAAGGATGGTGCCTGCGCCAACGGTACGGACGTTCGAAAGGTCAAAGTTCATATCCATGAGTAATAATCTCCTTACTTGCTGATGATTTTGTTCTTAATTTTGAGGATGTTAGGCTCTTCGATGGGGGCCAGCTTGCCGGACCGGTCTTTCGCGAGCCCCGCTGGCTCTGTCGTCTGGAAGACTACATACGAGGTCCCGTTTTCGCCGGTGGTCCTGTCCATATAAAGGACCTCATCGAAGAATGAGGGGAGACGGGACTTAACGGCTTTGCCGTCAATGTCAGGGGCGTAGTACCTGCGTTTGAACTCGTCCTGTTCCTGTGTTGTCAGGCAGGTAAAAACGACTGAGCACATGGGCATGTCCCTGAACGCTTTAATCAGGTCTGTCATTGTTTGACTGTATTCCATCCAAACCTTAAAAGTATCATCTTTTTTGGGGTATTTTCGCTGAAGGCTCTCCACGCAGCGGGCGGCAATCTCGGTGAGACTGTCGATGAACACCCACTTATATTTCCCTTCCGCAAATTCGGGGGAGCGACAGTACAGCAGGGCCTCCTTGAACTCTTCCAGGCTGCGGATTTCGAACCCTTCAACGGCTCCGGACGCCACAAAGTCACGCACACAGAGAAGACCGCTTTCCGCGGAGAGAACAAGAACCTTTTCCGGTGTGGCTGCCGCGTCTTTCTCCCATTTCCCGGAAGCGGGGTTGAAGCGCTGGCCAAGCAGGCACCTGAGCTGGGACGTCTTGCCAATTCCGGACGCCCCAAGGATAAGGGCACAAATCCGGTCTGCGGACTGCGGAGTAATCCTAGTCAGCATCGCCAGCCTCCTCGTACACCACGGAAGGAGCGCCTTCCGTCACGGTCCGCGCCTCCAGAACAAGGTGCTTTGCCTCGTCGGGGACGTCACCGGAAGCAAGCCAGTTTTTGAGCTGGCGGGCGTTAATCGGCTCAAACTTGTAGGTGAAGGCCTTGGCGAACAGCTCTGTTCCCATCTGTTTATGCGCCACGGCAAGCGCGTCCTGGTCCCATTTCACATTCTGGCGCTTCGTGACCTTCGCCATGATGCCGCCGGCCGCGATGTGACCGGTGGACGAGCCGGGCTTGAACTCGGCTTGTCCCGCAATCTTTTTGTTAATTTCACGAATTTTCTTCTGCCTGGCCTCGATCTCCCACTTCAGGGTAATGCCTTCCCTGAGAATCTTTTCTATTGTGGACATTTTTTTACTCCTTTTGGGGCCGGGCTGACACCCCCGGCCCCTTTGTCCTGTGCGGGAGGAACCGCATGGATCCGCCTCTGGCGCCCTACCAGAGACGGAAAATTTTTTTCGTTGTCACAGTGGAAATGCGGCCGCTCATGGGCTTGCGACGAATGAACTGAGGCTCGTACACGCGGCGCACTTTGTCGTTGCCTTCGATAGCCACCATCCCATACCTGAGCGCCAGACCTCTGGCGTGACGGTGGATGTACCGCTTGAGAGCGCGGCGCGTGAATTTTTTGCCGAAAAGGATCGGCCTTCCGTCGTTATCCGGAACCAATATAGATAGTGTGTACATAGATTACCTGCTTTTGAAGGGGGGAAGGCGGCCGCCAAGGGGTGAGCGAGATAAATGGCTGCCGCCTTCCCTGCGGGCGCCTATGCGCGGGATGCGTCACCGCGCTTTCCGGGACCGTCCCGGAAATTTTCTGAAAACGGGAGGCTGAAAGTCTCTAAGAAAGATATAGAAAAGGCTTCCGGCCTCCCGCGTTCCCTTACGCGGCTTTCTCCGACCGCGCCCCGCTCCGGCCACTCCGGGCGGGAAGTTTAGCTATAAAGCGCGTTTAATGCTTTTACCTTGATGATTTTTTTGCCAAACCGGCCGTACCCTTCAGCGTCGTCCGGATAGCACACGATAGCGTCTATGTCGGCGATTAGAGCTTGCGTGATGCCGTCTGACAGGACGCTTGAGACTGGGATAAATCCATAACCGTCTACCAATTTCCACACTTCTTTTTCTGCGTCACTGACAATGTTCTCAAGCGATTGCTCGCTAACGAACTCGCCTTTGTGCCTTTCGATAAAACGGGTAAAGTCTTCAATGCGAATTTTTTTTGAAAAAAGATATTTCATTTTTTTTCCTATTCTGTTCCCACGACGAAAAACATCCCGCTGGTGAGCATTACGCAGGCCACCCACGCGGCGGCGGCTATCGTCGTGGTGATAGTGGTTATGATGCGTTCGCGGCGCGTGCGGCGGGCGCGCTGCTCCATCTGCCACGCGAAAGCCCTGCGGCCCTCGCGCACCGTCCGGCTCTCGATGGCGGAAAGCAGGGCTGAAGCGTCGGAAAAACGGTCATAGGCGGTGTACATTTTATTCCTCTGAGTTTTCCACGGTGATTATTTTTTTGCCCAAACGCCTGTAAGCATTCTCATCTTCCGGGTAACACACGATGGCGTCTATATTGGCAATTATGCTCTCAGCGATGCCATTAAACAGGACATTTTCGTCCAGGCTGATACCCCTGTCTATTAGCTTTTTGATCACGTCCATGGCCGCTTCACCGGCAAGCCTCCACATCGGATACTCATCCACGAGCTCACACCCTTCGTGCTCACGCATGAATTTTTCTGCGTCTTCTGCGAGCAGGCGTTCAGACATAAGATACTTCATTCTTCGTCTCCTTACTTCCCGTCCTCGTGTCCCTCGTTCTTCGAACCTTACTGACAGAGCAGTGTGCGGCTATGCCGACTTACCCTATGGTTCAGGCCGTCCCTGCCGGACAGACGGGCGCCTTTGGTGGGTAGTGCCTCTGCTTACTCGGGGCCTCGGAAGGTTCCTTTCTGCGGCTCTTCTCCCCGCTGGCAAAGACAGAATATCCAAACGGTTAAAATATGCAAGAAGTTTTTTGCCATTTGCCCAAAATTTTTGAGCAAAAAAAAGCCGGCAAAGAAGCCGGCTGTTATTTTTTTTGTTAACTTTTGAAGGATCTATTTCATTAATTTAGAGGTGCATATACCTCTAATTATACTGTTTTTAATCCCCCCATTCTCTGTTTTGAACGCAAGTTGTTCCCCAATATATTTATCTTTATACCCTGATATTGGGATCATAACGTAACTTATTCCTATGACATCATAATCATTTAGTACGTCTTGAGGCAATGACATAGCAACTGTTCCTGACTTGCTCATAACAGCTTTCATTTGAACTCCTTCTTTCCCCAAATTACCACCAAACGTTGCCGTCATTGTATTAGTATCAAGAAAAAACATGATATGCGATCTATCTTCATTGTGGCTTGACCCCATATTGAAATTCCTATCTAAAGATACGCCTATTTCAGCAATATATTCACAATTAAAAAATATTTCTGCTGAAAACACACTCTTTTCTGCGAATAAAACAACAGAAAATAATAAAAGAGTTAAAAACTTCTTCATTTTTTCCCTCCCTAAGCTAAAACTCTGCCGAACCAACGAACCCTGCCAAAAACTTTTAAACTTTCTAACTCGTCACCGACAACATCAGTAGGAAGATACTTCGCGTTCTCACTGTAGATCCTCCAGCCGTTAGGCAGCCTGAACAGCCGCTTTACCATCAGCGCCCCCGCGAGATTGACAAGATAGATAAAACCATCACGCGGATCAAAGTCGCTCTGGTCTATCAGTATCATGTCCCCATCCTTAATAACCGGATCCATGCTGTCACCGCGAACGAACATCGTGACAGCCTTGTCCTGGGGAATCCCGGACGCACGCAGGAAGTCCAGACGGAAAGCGTAGTAGCCAGCGATCATGCTGCTAACTTCAAAACTCTCACCGGCGCCCGCAACGGCCGTAACGCGCGGCACAAGGGCGTAGTCCATTAGCTCGTCTTTCGGCTTGGCAATCGTAGCGTCCAGCTTATCCAATATCGGCCCTATCATCTCCAGCTGCGGGGAGCGCTCTCCTTTGAGCCATCTATATAGATTGTTGTTGTTGACGTCCCAGGCACGGGACGCTTCGAGGACATTCCCCGCGTACTGAGAGTTGACGGCATGGCGGATGATAGCCATTGCCTTATCTGCGAATTTTTCTTTCATAGCTGCTCCTTTTTAAGTTTTTGTTTCTTGTTTTTTCGTCAAATGTCAAAAAAAAGCTAAGCTCCGCTCTTGAAAAAAATTGGTCTTTTGGATAAAAAAAGAGCCATGAAAAAAACCATACGGCAAATATTCAACGAGTACGGCCTGACCTGCAATGAGGCCAGCAAGTGCGGAGTTAATTACCAAACACTCTACAAACAGCTTAAAGGCCTAAGATCCGTCGGGGCTAAAACTGCGATGCGTTACCACAAGATACTAGGTATCCCACTATATGAGTTGCGGCCTGACCTTTGGCCCCCTCAGTTTTTTGGGGATAAACAATGAACCCGTTTAGCGGCAAAACCGCGGCGGAAATCGCCGTCTATCTGGCGGAGAAGTGCGGCTTCTCTATGGTGCCCCTGAGAAGAGGCACTAAAGTGTCGCAGCTCTCTGAGTGGGCGCCGTATCAGACGCAGGCCGCTGACACTGAGCAGATCCTTGAATGGGCCGAAAAATTTCCCGGCTGCAACTGGGGGTGCGTTGCCGGGGTGGTCTCGGATCTGGTTGTGTTCGACTGCGACGATGAGGCCGCTTACCGCTGGGCGCAACTCCACCTTCCGACTACACCGGTAAAGGTGAAGACGTCCCGCGGGTGGCATCTCTACTACCATCATCCCGGCCCTGAGTACGTCGATGACCTGCGAGCCATCGACCCGCGAAAGGGCGGGGTACACGCAGAACTGCGCCGTGACGGACAGTATGCTGTCGCGCCCGGTTCCCTCCACGAGAACGGCGCCACTATCTACACCGCTGACGTCGAGTTCCCCGGCGTGTGGGAGTACGCCCCGGAGTTCGCCATCCTGAAGCCTGCCAGCTCCATAGATCTGTCGGGACTGGATGAGCGGATAGCCGACATCAGGGCAAAGTATAGTGAGGTGCTGGAGGGGAACAGACACAATACCCTGCTGTCCTACGCCGCGGCGCTTATTGGGAGCGGGTGCCCGCCTGACCGGGCACTGAAACTCACACTGGAGAAGAACAACGACATCTGCACGCCGCCGCTGAAGGCGCGTGAGGTTGTCGGTATCGTGGGCGGAATTTACAAAACCCATCAGCGCAATCATCCGCTGGGGAAAGACGCTTCCCCTGACGCCCTGGCTACTGACATGAGCGGTCTGGAGCTCCAGCCGGTGGATGATAAGACTGACGCCGCTTTCCCTGATGAGCTTCTCCATCCCGGGGGACTGCTGGAAGCCATCATGGACTACACGGCCTGCGCGTCCGTCCGCACCGCGCCGGAGTACTCTCTGCCGGGCGCAATCGCTGTGCTCGGCACGCTTGCCGGACAGCGGATTAAGGCCGAAACGGGCCTGACTACGAACGTCTACTGCGCTGTTCTTGGACGTTCCGCGTCCGGCAAGGACGCGCCAAAACAGGCCGTCACCCGCCTGCTGAAGGCCGTGACCGGCGGCGACGCATTAGGCGGCATGGACGTGGCTTCGGACGCCGCTATCATCAACGCGATAGCACAGACCGGCCGCCACCGTCTGTGCTTCGTTTTTGATGAACTCGGCCTTTTCCTGAAGGCCTGCAAAAACCCGAACAGCCCGCGCGCCGGCATCGCAAAGCTCCTGACTGAGCTATTCAGCTGTTACGCCTCGCCGTACGTGAAAACGTATGCTGACACAGACAGAAACAAGATTATTGCGTGGCAGGCGCTTAGCCTGCTGGGGCTGAGCGTCCCGCAGGAGTTTTGGGGGTCTATTCAGGAGGGCGAAACAACGAACGGCTTCCTTGCCCGTCTTCTCGTTTTTGAGCGGACGGCGGAGGCCCTAGCACCACGCAACTACACGCCTGATATGACAATCCCGCCTGAGCTGCACGCCGCTCTCTCCGCTATCTGGGCGATACCAGGCGGGGAGCAGACGCCAGAAAAAACGCCGGCCGGCGGGGTGAGCCTTGAATCTATGGCCCGCCCCCACGTCATCCCTTTCGCCGACGACGCGAGAAATCTCATTCATACTGTCATGGATGAGTGCGATAGGCTGGCTTTTGATGGCGATGACGGCGGGGAAGAGGCGGCCGCCGCTACCATATGGGGCCGCGCAGCTGAACACACAATCAAAATCGCGCTCATTCACGCGCTCTCCCGCTGCGGCGCTGATGTCCTGACGGACAAGGTGACACTGCCGGATGTGTCCTGGGCGTGGCTTCTCGTGCGGACGCTCTCCGCCCGGCTCGTGAAGCAGATCGATCAGAACGTGCACACTTCCGATTTTGAAAAGTGGTGCCTCGACGCACAGAACGCCATCATCCGCTACCGGAAGCATGAAGCGCTTATGCACAGAGATAAACCGGGCGCCCCATGGTACGTCATCGAGAAGGCGCTGAAGGGCGCCACCCCCAAGCAGGCGAAAGACGTCCGCGATAAACTCATACAGATGAACCGCCTGCGGGTGATGCCAGCGTGGCGGAGTTCCCCGAAATCCAAAAAAACGCTTGACCTTTTCTGCCTTGTGACGGAAAAGGAAGGAGAACAGCAAAATGATTAACAAAATCAATATGTTCGACAAAACCGGCGCGGTAAATAGTACACAAATAGTACACCAATAGTACTTTAATAGTACAAGCGTAACCCCTTGAATTTACAGGATAGTACAAATAGTACAGAAAAAAAGACCACCCCTACCTTTATTTTAGATAAAGACCCAAAAAAAGGGGTACCCGAAAACTATGTACTATTTGTACTATCTAATAAAATCAGATACTTACGCGTGTACTATTAAGTGTACTATCATGTACTATTAATACTATTCAATAAAATCAAATACTTATATATTAAAAAATATATATCTTATATATTTTGGTATTATTATGAGAGCTGTTAATCGTATAAATACAGCCGGGAAAGCGTCTGAAAGCCGTGAGCAGCAGGCGCTCTTCCGGTGGTGGGACGTATACAGATCCAGGTATCCGGCGGCGGTGCTCTTCGCCGTGCCGAACGGGGGAGCCCGCTCGGCTATCACCGGTGCAAGGCTCAAGGCGGAAGGCGTACTGCCCGGCGTGCCTGACGTCTTTCTCGCTTATCCGGCCGGCGGCCTGCACGGGCTCTTTATCGAGATGAAGCGGGCAGGAGGCGGCCGTACCAGCTCCGCACAAAAGATAGTCGGGACGCTCCTGTCACGCGCCGGCTACGGCGTGGCAGTGTGCCACGGATGGCAGGAGGCCAGGGATACAGTCATCAGATATATGGAGGGGAGAAGATATGAAGGGCTGGAGTGATGACGAGATAGAGACCGCTGCACGGATGTATGCCGCCGGAGAAAGCTTCCAGCGTATCGGGGACGAGCTGAAAAAGCGCGCAGATACAGTGCGGCACTACATACGAGCCCACAGTGAGCTTTTTCCTGAGCCGCTTATGAAGAAGAAAATCACGCGGGCCAGGCGTCCAGACAAGATCACCCGGTATATGCGCCGCTGCCACGACTGCGGGCGGCCTGCGACAGACTATCGCTGTCCTGCGTGCTGGGCCCGCCTGAGGGGCAGGGGAGGATACGCCCCTAAGGGTGATGCCTCTGATATGGATACGGTGACGTATGGTCCCGCACAGTGAGATTTTATCATGGTTGCTTGTGGCTAGTCGGAAAACGCAAGGAAAGCCCACACGGGGCAATTTTGAGCGTTTGGAGGGTATATGAATAGCACTGATGATATGGGCGCGGTATGATGCTGACAGATAGCCACCGTACATACGGATGGACGCCGCACAGAGACGCCCTTCTGGTTCAGCTGGTGGGGGCTGGCTGCTCGTGGAGCGTGATAGGCACCTTGTGCGGGCGGGCGAGAAAAGAGGCACAGCACCGCTGGAGCGTCCTCCAGAGTGAAGGCGCCGTGCCTGCGCTGAAGAAGCGGAGAAAAGCCAGGATACGATGGACGCGGAAGATGGATGCTCTGCTTGTCTCTCTGAGACAGGAGGGCGCTCCATGGGCGGAGATAGCCGTCCGCCTCGGTGTCAGTCTTTACGCGGCATGGAGCCACGGACAAAAAATTGAACAAAAGGAGATATAAAAAATGACCAGGAAAGAGTGCCTTGACGCAGCCGGTAAGGCTGTACTGACTGACAGGGCCCGTGAGTACGGCGGGCCTGAAGACAGTTTCGCCCTTATCGCGGCTCTCTGGAGCCGCTATACCGGGTGCGATATATCCACTGCCGATGTGGCGGCCATGATGATCATCCTGAAGCTCGCCCGCGTGGAGGGGAACCCCCGCCATATGGACAGCTGGGTGGACATAGCCGGATATGCAGCCTGTGGGGCGGAGTGCGCTACCGGCATGTCCGGATGTGAGCGTGTCGGCGGAGTGGACTACGGGATGGCCCCAACCCTGAAGAAGGAAGATACCCCCTCTACGGGGAACCCCTTCGGTCATGGCGACATACCGGTGAAGACGATGTAGGGAGCGCGTTGCTTTTAATGGAGGAAAGCTAAAATGGATAGCCGTATAATAATTAATCTTACTGATGATGATAAACAGGAAAGTCTGACCATGGACGGGAAAGTTCTTTTCGCTCTCATAGACCGCATTGCCAAGGCGGAGAAAAAGCACCCCGGCTTCGCTGATGGCATATATCAGGGCGTAGGTGTCATAGGAGAAGAGTACGGGGAACTTTGTCAGGCGCTCAACAAAAATCAGGGGGGAGGCGCGCGTCATGGATGAGGCGCTTGACCTGCTCTGTGTCGTCTGGCGCTTCTGCCGCGGGGACTGGAGGTAGGAGAAGTGCTGACAGCTCTTAAATATCCGGGGGGGAAAGTGAAAATCTCGTCATGGGTCATTTCATTTTTCCCCCGGCATAAGATATACGTTGAGCCTTTCGGCGGTGCCGCGGGCGTTCTTCTTAACAAGATGCCTTCGCCGCTGGAAGTGTATAACGATTTGAATAGTGATTTAGTAAACTTTTTCAGGGTGTTACGCGACAAGGAAGAAGCCGCGGAGCTTATCCGGAGGCTGAGGCTCACGCCGTATGCCCGGGAAGAGTATTATAGTTGCTACCCGATGCCGGAAGGTGATGATATAGAGAGGGCGCGCGCTCTGGTGTGCCGGGCGGGTATGGGGATCGGGATTAGGATGGTGGTGTCCGAAAGCCGGTCCGGGTTTGCCGCCGACAGACCTGATAAAATAAAAAGAAACGCGAAAGTTTTCGCAAATCACGTTGAAAAAATGGGGGAGATTGCGGAGCGCTTCAAGTCTGTGGTCATCGAGCATAAAGACGCGCTGAGCTTAATCCCGCGCTACGACTCCCCCGATACGCTGTGGTATCTGGATCCGCCATATAACTGCAAGTATAGCTTTAAGTATTCTGCAACAATCGCTCAGAAGGCCATGCTTGGCGCCTTCAAAAAGTCAAAGGGGTATGTCGTGCTGTCCGGATACGAGAACAGGCTGTACGCTGATGAGCTGGCCGGCTGGCATATGGAGACGCGCCCGCATCATAATTTTGCAAATCGGGAGACAAAAGAGTGCCTTTGGATTTCTCCGCGCACGTGGGAGGCGTTGCAGCGTGAGCATGAGCCCGGGATGCTGAGACTGGAGGACGTGTCATGATCCTTTGTCTCGTCAAGGCGGCCTGTGTCTTTTTTCTTGCGGCTGTCATCTGGCCGCGCTATAATGCACTTATATTCAGCGAGCACTTCTGATTCGTGCCCACGCTGTTAGTGGGGGTGTTGGGTATGATTAGCATTATTCTTGGTTTTGTGTTTTTTTGTTTGGTTGTTTGGTGTTTTTTCGCGTTGGCTGCGTGTGGATTACTTCAGATAATAGTGTATGCTGCCTCTTTCCTGATCGGGGTCGGGATTCTTGCTTTTGCCAACACTGGATTACTTACGTCAATACTGGGTCTTGCCTTTATTGTGATCCCGAACTGGATTCTTAGTAATTATATCTCCGACAACTAGTACGCGCTGTGATTCTGCACTCCTGCCCCTACTGCGGGTGTCCCGACGTCTACCTTGCCGATACTGACGGCGGCGGGCGGACTGTCGCCTGTCCCTCATGCGGGATGTCTGGCCCTGAGAGCGTAGACGGGGACGACGCGGAAGCCGCGCGGGGGTGGGAGATATTGTGCCGGAAGATGTGCCGGCATTGCAGCCGCCGCCTTGTAAAAATCATCATGGAGTTGAAAAATGAAAAGTATTCACATGTCAAATAAACACATTTTCGTTGGTAAGGGCATGAAGTTCGAGCGTATCCGCAGAATTACCGGCTATTTGGTGGGGACCCTGGATCGTTTCAACGACGCGAAGCGTGCCGAAGAAGCGGACCGCGTAAAACATATGTAAAGAAAGGGCCCCGCATACGCGGGGCCTTCTCTTATCTTGTCGCGTACAGGTGGGCAAGGATGATCTTCCTTGCCATGGTGGAGGGCTTGAGCCCAGCCGCAGCGGCGGCTTCCTTCAGCGCCTCGTAGTCCTCAGGATGAAGCCGTATCTGGACTGCCGCCCTCGGGGTCGGCTTGCGTCCTGCTCCTTCTCGGGCGCCGCCGCTAGGCATGGTCGGCCTCCATGACCTTTTTCACGGCCGCCATGAAGGCCTCGCAGTCTTCGTATTTGCTCGTGTCGAGGTCAAGGAGATAAGCCAGATGTCTGTACGCATCTGGGTCTACAGCGTCCCAGGTCTCCGCGCTGTCGATGAGCGCGTAGAGTTCCTGTGCGTCTGCTACATGGTAGGCTTCCCGCTCTTCGCGGGGGAGAGAGCGCAGGTAGTCTGCCGTGATGTACTCGCCGGGCTTGGTGTTGTTGATATAGATCATGGTTTTTCTCCTTTTTGTGCGTGGGCCCCGTAAAGGGGCCTTTCCTGTGCTAGCCGTCGACTTCTTCCCAACCGCCGTCCGCGGTCCTGCGGACTTCGACAAGCCCGGCGTCTGAGAAGTAATGCCCCCCCACTCCTCGGGGGTGAGCTCCATGTAGTCACAGATCCAGCCACTGAGCTTGTCCACAGACCCCGTGGCGGGGTTCATCATACTTGGGTCTGCGATACCGCGGCTTTCGGCTTCTTTTGCGAGTGTGTGCCGGCATATACTCTGGGCCATCTCTTTTGTGCAGTAGTCCATACGGGCGTCGTAGCTGATGCTCTGGTAGAGCTCCTGCATAGCGGTGACGGCGGCGGTGGTGGACATAGCGGTCTCCTTTTCTTCCTGCTTTTCTTCTTCTTCGAGGCTGGCGCGGATCTCTTCGATGATAGCTTCTGCGGCGGCGAAAAGATCGCTGTCGTCGCTATGGACTGACATATCCGTGAGGTCAAGATATGTCTTAGCATGCAGCATAGCGGCCCCCGCGCGGTTGGAGATCTTTTCTCCATCCCACTCTGCGCGCTTTACAGCACCGGATCCGTACTTCTGGACTTTTAGCCCAAGCTTTTCGGCGTCTACGTACATGCGGTCCTTATCTCCCTTAGTCCAGCGCTTGAACCCCTTTTCTTCAAGGGCGTCGATGAGCTTTTCGGTGGTAGAAATAGTGGTCATAGCTTTTTCTCCTTTCTGAGAGAGGCTTTTTTCTCTCTCTCTTGAAAAGTACTTTACGCCTTTCAAGAACTTTGTCAACAACTTTTCAAAACTTTTTTATTTTTTTGCCGTGGGCTTTGGGTTTTTCCCGCTTCCCTTAAAAAGAAAGGTAAGCCTTCCACAAAAAAATGTCAACACTTTTTCAAAAAACTTTTCCCCTTGCGCAAGTGTCAATTTTTTGACATAGTTCCTATAAAAAGTTACAAAAATGTAGAAAGTTTCTTGCAGGAAGTTACAAAAATGTCGATTCAGTACGAGAAAGTGTTCCGGTGGCTGGAGACGGTAGAAGGGCCGCTGACGTGCCGCGGTTATATCCCGTGCCGGCGCCTGTCCGGCGGGACGGAGAACTACACGGGCCGCGAGCCCGTGACGGACTACGAGGCTATGGGCGCGTCCGGCGTCACTGTGGGCGTGGGTGTAGACCTCGGGCAGCAGACTGTCAGCCAGCTGAGACGCTGGGGCGTGTCCGATGGCGCGCTAGATGCTATCCTTATATATATAGGCCTCCAGCGTGGGGCCGCCCTGCGAGCGCTGCGGAACCGCCCGCTCACCCTGACCCGTGAGCAGGCGCGTGAGCTCACGGATGCCGAGCACCGCGGCTACATGGATGACGTGGTAGTGCCGTGGTGGGACCGCGGCCGGCACACTCTGACTTACGCCGATCTGCCGTGGCAGGCGCAGACCGTGGTCTTCTCCCTCGTGTATCAGTGCGGGGTGCGTGGCGCTGAGCGCCGTGCGCCCGTCACTCTGGCGGCCCTGCGCCGCGGCGACTGGCGGAAAGCCTCTGCCGCGCTCCTTGACCGTGACGGCTGGGGTGGTGAGTACCTGGGCCGCCGCGCCGCGGAAGGGCGCCTCCTGATGGAGCTCATCTGATGGAGTGGGCGGACGTCGGCCGTGCCGTAGCTAAGGCGGCGCCTGTGCTGGGCAGCGTCCTCGGTGGTCCCGTGGGCGCTATCGCCGGGGCGGCCGGCTCGCTGATAGCCTCCGCGCTCGGGTGTGAGCCTGACCCGGCGGACGTGCAGCGCACCATAGCACAAAACCCAGACCTTCTCCTGAAGCTGAAGGATCTGGAGATCCAGCAGCAGGCGCAGCTCCTTCAGTGGCAGCGTGACCAGGTGCAGGCAGAGCTCACCGACAGGATGAGCGCACGCGACCGTGAGGTAGAGCTGGCCAAGGCCGGCCACGGCGCCAGCTGGGCTACGTCCATGGTGTCGTGCATAGTGACGGTGGGGTTTTTCATCATGCTGTGGGCCGTGCTCCACGGCGGGAAGGCTGAGCTCGGGGATGCGGGGCTGATGCTCCTAGGTACGCTCGCTTCCGCCTTCGGCGCCGTCGTCCAGTACTACCTCGGCTCCAGTCTCGGCAGCGCTTCAAAAGACGCTTTCTTGAAGAAAGTGCAGGGAGGTGGCAGGTGATGCATGACCTCGGCGGATGGTGGGAACTCCTGAAACTGTGCGCGCTGGGTGCCGCTTTCGGCCTCGTGGGCGGCGTCGTCCGCGTCCTGCGGAAGGGCGTCCGCGGCTGGCTCGACCTGCTGACACAGATAGTCGTGTCAGCCTTTTGCGGCGTGCTGGCCTTCTCCCTTCTCGCGGACAAGGTGCCGGATATAGCCCTTGTGGGACTGTGCGGTATCGCCGGGAACAGCGGCGGCATGCTGCTGGATGCCCTGCGCTTCCGCCTCATAAAGAGGATGTATGACAGATGAGAGATGAGCATATCCCTACAGACGAGAAACGGGCGATAGTCCGCGCTCTGGCGAAGTACGGCGTGAGGCAGCACGACATAGCCGTGCAGATCGGCGTGACGACGGGAACGCTGGTCAAGTACTACCGCCCGGAGCTGGATGCCGGCATGGCGGAAGCTGCGGAAGGCCTCGCGAAAACGGCCTACCAAATGGCCATGGACGGCGATGTACGCATGATGATTTTTCTCCTCAAAACCCGCCTTGGCTACCGTGAGACGACACGCATAGAGTGCTCCGGCCCCGACGGCGAGCCGATAAAGACCGAACAGGCGATCAGAATTACTTTCGTCCGGCCTCATAAACGCGCCGGGAGGCCTAAGAAATGCGCAGCGACAGAGTAGTGCACCGCGTGGACGCCTTCTTCCCTGAAGCCTTCGAGGAGCTTTTTACCCCGCACCGCTATAAGGTCTTCTACGGCGGCCGTGGTGGAGGCAAGAGCCGCGCCTTCGCGTCGGCTCTGCTGATAGAGGGGCGCCGCCGTCCTATCCGGTGCCTCTGCGCCCGAGAGGTGCAGAACTCAATCAGGGATTCGGTCAAGCGTCTGCTCGATGATGAGATACAGCGCCTCGGCATGGACGACTTTTACACCTCTACCGACGGCGAGATACGCGGCCGTAATGGGAGCCTCTTCATCTTCTCCGGCCTCCGGACTTCTCCGGAAAAAATTAAGTCGTATGAAGGCCTCACGCATTGCTGGATAGAAGAAGCCGAGACGGTATCTGAGAAGTCGCTTGACCTGCTGATACCGACCATGCGCACGGCGGGCTCGGAGATATGGATCTCCTTCAATCCAAACCGGGTGCACGCGCCGGTCTGGCAGCGCTTTATCGTGCACACGCCGCCGCCCGGCTCATATGTCCGCAAGGTGACATATCGGGACAACCCCTGGTTCCCGGACGTGCTCCGCGCTGAGATGGAGCACTGCAAGGCGACTGACCCGGACAAGTACGATTGCGTGTGGGAAGGTAATCCCTTGCTCGTGGCCCAGGGCTCCTACTATGGCAGGATCCTTCAGGAAGCGGAGAGCGCCGGCCGTATCGGCTCGGTGCCGGTAGACCCTACACTGCTCGTACATACGGCGTGGGACCTCGGTATGGCTGATTCCACGGCGATTTGGTTCTTCCAGTGGGTCTCGGACGGAACTTCCCGCGGGCAGTACCGCTTTATCGACTACTACGAGGCCTCCGGTGAAGGACTCATGCACTACGCCGAAGTCCTGGCGAAGAAAGGCTACCGTTACGGGCAGCATATAGCGCCGCACGACATAGCCGTGCGTGAGCTTGGCACGGGCGTTACCCGCCTCGAGACGGCCCGCCGGCTGGGTATCGGCTTCACGGCCGCGCCGCAGCTGCCCGTCATGGACGGCATAGAGAGTGTCCGGCAGGTGCTGGCCTGCTCCTACATAGATAAGGATAAGTGCGCGCAGGGACTTTCTGCCCTGTGGGGCTATCAGCGCGAGTATGACGAGGAGCACCAGTGCTTCCGTACTCAGCCCCTCCACGACTGGACTTCCCACGGGGCCGACGCCATGAGATACGCCGCTGTAGGCTTCATCCGTACAGACACAGGGGCAATGGAGCCCCTGAGGCAGGGAGCAAGGCTTTCTATATGCTAAACAGAGACACGGAAGAAAAAGTCCGCAAAATTATCATCCGGGAGAGTACTTCCGCGCTCGGTACTCCGGGCGGGCAGCTCTCCAGTGAGCGCGCGAAGCTCAAAAAGCGCTATCTCGGCTACGGCTACAGCGTGGACGATGACCGCGAGAAGCGCTGCCTTTCTACCTACGTAGACCGTACCGTGATGGAGACGGTGGAATGGGCTATGCCCGGGCTTATGCGCGTCTTCGCGGGCGGCGATGAAATTATCCGCTTCGAGCCGCGCACTCCAGCACAGGAGCAGGCCGCCGCTGACGCTACGCTCTACGTGAACCAAGTTGTTTTCGGCCGCTCGATGTTCCGGCTGATACATGACACGCTAAAGGATGGCCTGTATCAGCGTGTAGGGTGGTGCCTCGCACATGCGCCGCGGGAAGAGCATCAGACCATGGAGCGCTTCACAGGCCTTTCCCCGCAGGAAGCGCAGGCCATGATTGCCGATACGGAGGCCCGTGGCGGCATGGCTGAGGTGGAGCAGTACCCCGACCCGTCCATGCCAGGCGGTATGGCCTGCGCCGTGACCGTGCGCACAAAGACGGTCACGCATGACGTGCGCCTTGACCCCGTTCCTTCGGAAAATGTTCTTGTGTCTTCTGAAGCTGAGGATGTGGAGCATGCCCGCTTTATCGCACACTGGGAAGTCAGGACGGCCACACAGCTCATGCAGGAAGGATACAGGCGTGAGACGCTGGAGGACCTCCCCGTTTACGGGGCGGATGATGACCCTGAAGAAAAGAGCATAGGCCAGCGTGTCAACTCCGCCGCTGACGGCACGGACGAAACGGGAAGTTTTGAGAACCGGCGCTTCAAAGTCTATGAGGCGTGGATGGACGTCGATCTTAACGGCGACGGCATGGCAGAAAAGGCTAAGGTCGTATATGTGGGCGATGGTTCCGACACGAAGATCCTTTCCGTGGAAGAGTGGCCCCTTTACCGGGCCCCGCTTTTCGCGGCCTGTTCCGTGCCAATGCCGCATCAGGTGGTGGGGCTCTGCCTCGCTGACCTCGTGGCTGACGTGCAGGATCTGCGTACTGACCTGACGCGCTCGTATCTGGACGCCCTGAGCTACGCCAACTCCGGTGAACTCGTCGTGGACTACGGGCCCAATCAAACTGGATGGGCGGACATTGATTCGCTTCTGTCCCGTAAGCCAGGCGCTCTGTACCGCGTGCGTGGAGGCGCCTCTATTACGCCGCTTCCGGTGAACAGCTCTGCGAGTGAGGCCGTGCAGGGCCTCCAACTGACGGATCAGCTTGTGGAGCGGCGTTCAGGCGTCACGTCCCGCACGCAAAGCCTCGACGCTGATACTCTACAGAATACGGCCACGGGCGCGTCTATCATGGAAGAGGCGATTAATCAGCGCCTCGAGATGATAGCAAGAGTGTATGCGGAGATGTTTTTCAAGCCCTTGGGGCGGTACGTGCTGAACTTGCTGCACCGTTACCATGACAAGGCCGTGCAGGTGCGCCTTAAGGGCCGCTTCATGAACTTTGACCCGCGTAAATGGGATCCGGACATGGATATATCCGTAGCCGTGGGGCTTGGCACCGGAAGCCGGCAGAAGATGCTTGCCGCCTATCAGCAGATACTTCAAATCCAGCAGTCCTTCATCGCGCAGCTGAGTACGGCGTCTCCCGTGCGCCTGAGCAACGTAATCTACACCTGCCATAAGATGGTGGAGGCGGCAGGACTGGAAGCGCCGGAACGCTTCTTCGGCACAGAAGAGGACGCGAAACAGGCTGAACAGCTCATCCTCCAGCAAAAGCAGGCCGGGCAGGGCATGGATCCGCTCACGGCGGCAAAAGTCCAGGTGGAGAAGGTCAAGGCGCAAACCGCGCTCCAGAAAGCCCAGCTCGACATGCAGATTAAGCAGGCGCAGGCACAGAATGACGCCTCGGGCAAGGCCGCTAAAGTGCAGTCTGACGCTACCGTGCAGGCAGCTAAGGTACAGGCGAACGCCGCCTTGAAAGCGCAGGAAATGCAGATGGAAAAAAAGCTTGATTACGCCCGTCTCCTGCAGGGACAAAGAGGGCCCGGTCTTACCGACATTAAGGAGCAATCCGTATGACCGTCACACAGAAAGACAGAGAGAACGCGGAAATGGCGTACCGCATCCTTTCCAGTCCCGTTTTCATCGGCGCGGTGAAAAAAGTGGAGTACGGGATCTGTTCACGCTGGAAGGGGGAACAGTCCCCCAGAGAACGTGAAGCCCTGTGGCGTGACCTTCAGGCGCTCCATAGGGTACAGGCCTGCCTTCTTCAAACGCTTGAGGACGTGGCTTTTTCCACAAAAGACAACGTCTTCTTGCAAATGTTGAATAAAATCAGAAAATTATGTAGAGGTTAATTATGACGAACGGCGAACAGACCGTGGACACGGTCACCGAAAACACCCCTTCTCCCGCTTCCAATGAACCGACCCCGCTTGAGAGTGTGGACGATATAGCCTCCGCACTGAACGGGGACGACAACGCCGCCGGCGGTAATACCGGCGATGAGACAGAACCCAAGCCGGGCGAACAGCCCGATGACGCCGGGCAGAACGGGGGAGGCGAAGGGCAGGGACAGCCGGCCGCCCCGACTGAGCCGGCCGAAGTCCCCATGCCGGAAGGGTTCAACGCTGATACCTGGGGAAAACTTGCCCCCGACGCCCGCTCGGCCGTGCATGCCATGGCGGAAGCCCACGCGCAGGCCATAACGCAGGAGCGGCAGACCGTCCTTAATGAGCGCGCGGACCGTGACAATCAGATCAACGCCGCGGCTGCCCTTCTCGGGCAGGCAAATCAGCTCATAGAGGCAATCGTCAATGCCGAGTACTCCGGCGTTGACTGGCAGGCCCTGAGCGAACAGAACCCGTCTGAGTACATCAGAATGGCGCGGGAAGTTCAGAAGCGCACGGATGCCGTGCAGGCGCTCGGCGCCCGTATCAGGCAGACGGCGCAGGCGGTAGCCGCCAAACGCGCGCAGGAATATCAGCAGAGCCTCTCCGCTGAGTATCAGACCGTTGAGCCTAAAATCCGCGCCCTTATCGGGGACGGCTACGACGGCAAGACGTATACGGCGGAAGTCTACAAATACATGAAGGACGCGGGCGTTCCGGACAAAGCGATCAACGGCCTGTCCAAAGGGTATGAGCTTGAGCTTGTCACGAAGGCCATGCTCTACGACAAAATGGCAAAGGTCCGCGCAGCCGCCGCGCAGAAAGTAGCGGAAGCGCCAAAGGTACAGACCCCTTCCGGCGTAAAGGACGACACCGCTTCCGTCCAGAAACAGGCGTTCGCCAGATTTTATAAGAACCCGAACAGCACAGATGCACTTGCGGCCGCTCTCGCGGCCATGGACTAGTAGGAGGATTAACTTATGGCTGTTGTTAACGGACAGATTAAGGATGCCAGTGTCAACGGCAAGCCCCGCGATCTCTCCAAACTGATTTTTGACGTGTCCCCTACGGACACGCCTTTCCTGACTATGTGCGGGCGCGCTACCGCGTCCCAGACCCTGCATGAGTGGCAGACGGACGCCCTGACGGCCCCCGGCTCCAACGCGCAGAAAGAAGGCATTGACGTTACTACCTTCGCAGGCTCCAACACCACGGAACTTAGCAACAAGACCCAGATTCTGATGAAGGCCGTGAGCGTATCCGGCACTGCGCAGGCCGTTGTTCAGAACGGCGTGGCCCAGCAGTACACTCATCAGATGGCCCTTAGGATGAAAGAGATTAAGAAGGATCTGGAGTTCGCTCTTCTGAGCAACCAGCTTGCGGCCGGCGAAAGCACAAGCGGCAGGCTGATGACGGGCCTTCCCTGCTGGCTCACAACTAACTTTGCGGGAGGCGCTTCCGGCACGGCCGCAACGTCTTCTTCCGCCTGCACGGCCGGTACGGCCCGTGTGCCGACTGAGGCCCTGCTGAAAGCCCTGCTCACCAGCATTTACAACGCCGGCGGCAATCCGAATACAATTATGATGGCGCCGGACATCAGGGTAAAAATGTCTGAGGTGCTGACCGGTGGAAGCACAAAAATGGAAAAGGCGGAGATGAAGAAGGCTACGGCCGTCATCGACGTCTACGTTTCCGATTTTGGCGCCCTGAAGCTCGTTCCGAACAGGGTTCAGGCTTATGTGACATACTCCAAGGCCTGCGCTTTCGTTCTCGACCCTGAGTACTGGAAGGTGGCGTACCTGCGTCCGTTCCAGGAACTGCGCCTCGCCGTAACCGGCGATTCCGAAAAGGGCTTTATCGTGGCTGAAGCGACTCTTGAGGCCCGTAACGAGGCTTCTTCCGGCGTGCTGGCCGACCTGAAGGCCGCCTAGCTTTTCCGGGGCCTGCCTTCTGGCGGGCCCCTTTTGTGGAGGATACATGAGCGTCAATCTTCATCAGGGAAAAGCCGGACAAATCCTTGAACGCCGCGATGACGGCGTGACGGATTATGTGACGGGCGACTTCCGCTTCTTCCGCGAGCAGGACGTTACGGACATTCTGCGCCTAAATAAGGCCGCACGTGACCGTGACCGGTTTCAGGGCTTCCGCCTTGCGCCCACGTTCCGCAAGGTAGCAAGCATCCCTGTAGCCGCCGTGGACATTGCCAAGGCGCAGGGGCTCGATATTCTGAATGACCCTGACGACATGCGGAAGTTCCTGAACGACCCGATGAACCGGGCGTTCAGGACCACAAACGAGGTAGTGTAATGGCTGACCTGACGACGTACGAGGGTCTGAAGGCGGCGATTGCCGACTACCTCGGCCGTGAGGATCTGACGGACCGTATCCCCGTATTCATCCGTATGTGGGAACAGCGGGGAAACCGGACGCTGCGCCTGCGCGCGATGGAGCACAGGGCGCATGCCTCCCTGCCTAAGGGGCAGGGCCAAATACCCCTCCCGATGAAGCGGGTGCCGGGGCAATGGGACGTCTTCCTTGAGATGCGGGATATAGTCTGGACGCCTTCCGACGGGAACGGAAGCGTCAATCTGTGGTACGCTTCCCCGGATGAGTATGCTCTTCTGCTGGAGAAGACAGGCCGGCCGTATTGTTTCACCGTTGAAGCTAATGACCTTTTCGTTCTGCCTACGCCTGATCAGGCGGGCAAGCTCCAGCTAACCTACTACGCGGAGATCCCGCCGCTCGGGGACGAACAGCCCGACAATGAGATCCTGCTGCGGCATCCTGACCTGTACCTCTACGGCTCTCTCATCGAATCCGCCGTTTTCACCCGCGGGAGCGTGCCCGTCGATATGTGGGCCCAGTATTACAAACAGGCCGTGGCGGACATCAGCCAGCAGGAGACGCAGGCGCGCTATCCTAAGGATATTAGCATGAAGCCTATGAGGAGGATATAATGAGCCTGACTAATTACGGTGAAACGTATGTACTCGGGTTGGTTAAAAGCGCCAAAACGTACTATCTCGGCGTGCTGACCGCTACGCCAACTGATAGCTCGGCCGGCACCGAAGTAACTGGCGGCGCGTATGCCAGACAGGCGATTACATTTGCGCCGCCGGCATCCGGCGACCCTTCCAGCATGACCAACTCCGCCGCTATAGAATTTCCTACGGCTACTGCTGGATGGGGAACGGTGGTTGCGTGGGGCGTGTATGACGCCGCTACAGGCGGACACCTCGTGTGGTACGGCTCCCTGTCCACAACTAAAGAGCTGTCCGCCAACGATACTATTATTGTGCATGCCGGCGATTTGAAGCTCACTCTGGACTAATGCGCGACTTCACCCTTGAAGATTTTGACCGCCATTTCGGCGCCGATATAGACGGCATGGGGACCGTTTCTCTGGATGATCCCTATATCTCCGGAGATGATGCCGTATTCAATGCCGTGTCGGGGGAAAGTGAAAGGCTTATCCGCGCAAGACGGTATGCCCCTGAAGGTCATGCACAGACTGACGGCGCGTTCTTCACCCGCAAGGCGTGGGTGCCGGGTAACGCCGTTGTACCGTGCGCCATTCTGTCAGGCGGCAGTCTTATCTACAGGCGCGGCGCCGTGTATACGGCAACAGCCGGCGCCGCAAGCGGCGAAACATTTAATTATATCAGAGTGCGTTTTTTCGTCTGCTCTGATGAATGGGGCTCGGGCCAGGCACTGAAGTTCACGTTCCGCGGCTGGGCGTGGTCTCCGGAGGACCGCGCTACGGGCGTATGGATAGAAGACGAAAGCCCTAATGGCGTATGGGTGCGTACCGGTACATTTTCGCAACAGACGGGGGGGGTATTGAGTGAATAATCAGGCAAAAAAAGTTTTCCTGCAATTCGGGGCATGGGAACCGGATGATGTGCTTCTCAATGGCCAGCAGGCGCCGGAAGCGCGCAACGTCATCCCCGGCAAACGTGGCTACAGATACCTGCCGGGCGTTTCCCGCCTCTCTTTTCCTCAACTGCCGGGCGGGCGGTGTCTCGCGGCCTGCACGCTCCGTGACGTTAACGGTGACCTGCTTACGCTGGCCGCCTCATCCGCTGGGCCTGTTTATGCTCTTCAGGGGGGCGAATGGGTCGCCAAGCTCACTACGGAGACGGTCAGCACTAACCGCGTTTTCGCAAACTGGGGCCCGTCTATGTATATGCTTTACGGGACGAGCCTGTATAAGTCCACTGTCGCGGGCGGGTTTGGTGATTTCGCTGTTGTATCGGCCGCGCCTACAGCCCAATGCATGGCGATAGTGAAGGAATTTCTTGTCCTCGGCGACCTGACGGGTAAACGGCAGCGCATCCAGTGGTCGGCTATGGATGACCCCGACACGTGGCCTGAGCCGGGCACGGATGACGCCGCAGCCAAACAGTCAGATTACCAACATTTTCCCGAAGGCGGCCGCGTTATGGCAGTCATGGGCGCCGTGGGACAGACTGACGGTATCGTGTTCCTTGAGCGGGCCGTTCAGCGTATGGCTTATGTAGGGCCGCCCTACATTTTCAACTTCAAGCAGATTGACGCCGTGCGCGGTCTCCTTGCGCCTAAAAGCCCTGTCAATTTCGGCGTGGGGTGCATCTACCTCTCCGATGACGGCTGGTACATCACGGACGGAAGCTCGACAAAAGCGCTCGGGATTGAGCGCATTGACACCTGGTTCTTCTCTCAGGTTGAGCATACACGGATTTCTGAAATTGTCGGCTGGCATGACCCCGTGAACCGTATCTGCATCTGGGCCTTCCCTTCCAAGGTGGCTGAAGCCGGTGTACTGGACAGAGTACTTATATACTCCTACGACCTCGATAAATGGTCTTACGGCGTTCTTTCTGTGCAGACCCTTTTCGGAGACTACGCCCGCGGCGAAACGCTTGATGACCTCGACAAGTACGGCACACTGGACGCGCTTCCCTTTGGTTCGCTGGACGTACCGGCATTCATGACCGGCCGCTCCCTGATGGGATGCTTCGATTCTGAAGGATACATGGGCGTCTTGAATGGCAAACCGCTTGAAGCAGTCATCGAGACGCAGGAAATCGGCGGTGACCGAATGATGGTGCACGGCCTGCGCCCGCTTGTGGACCGCGGGGACGCGAAAGCGCTCCCCATATACAGGACAAGGCAGCAGGAACAGCCGAAATACGGCCCTCTCCGCTCGCAAAGCAGGGATGGCGTCTGCTATCAGCACCTCAGCACTAACTATCTGTCGGCCCGTGTCGTTATCCCGGGCGGCGGTACGGCATGGCGTGACGCTCACGGGGTAGAGGCCCTGATTGAGCCTGAAGGGGGCATGTAATGGCGCGGCAGGTTGCGATTTTCCCTAAGGCGACGCCCGAACAGATGACGGCTTTAGCGCTTGCGGTGAACGGCGCTATCGCTGGCGAAACGCTCAATACGGGCACTTTCACGGCTGGAGCGGGAGACAAGACTGTCAGGGATCCGCGGTGTCGTGCCGGTCGTGTGGCGATGCTCGTTCCGCTCAACGCGGACGCGGCGGGCATGACATGGTTCCTTTCATCTATGACCCGTGGGGAAATGACTTTCACGCTTGCGGGCTCGGGTACGGGTTCGTGGGCATGGCTGATTTTCGGAAGCTAGAGGAGAAGAAATATGATGACGCAATACAACAATCCCTTTCTCAGGCAGAACGGGCTCCAGCAGGGGCAGATAGGCGCGGCCACTACGGGACAGTATTCCCGACCCGCGGGAACGGTTACGCCTCCGGTTACTCAACAGGGCGGCGGCGCCGGTTTCCAGCAGATGCAGGCGCCCGGCATGACCGCGCAGCAGGGCAGCGGCCTGAACGGCGTTATGGGCACTGTGGGGAGTATAGGCGGCCTTCTTGGCATGATGAACGGGAACGGAAAACTCACTTCCGGACAGAGCCAGGTGCTTGGCAACGCCGGTATGGGCGGCGCTGTTGGTTCTCTCTTCGGCCCCACGGGCGCCGCTGTAGGCGCCGGCATGGGCGCCCTTAACGGTCTTCTTGGAGGTCTGTTCTAATGGCAGGTTCCGTTTTTTCCAGAAACAACACGCCGCAGTATGGCGGCCTCTACAAGACGCCAGCCGGCAAGACTACCGCGGCCGCTGGAGCTGGTGGCGCTATTCCCCGCGTACAGGCTCCGGCCGTATCCGTCCCAAATGACCCACCCGTTGACCTTGCCGGCCTCGGCGGCCTCCTCTATTTCATAGGGCAGGGGGAGCCGGCATATATGAGCGTAAGCGTCCCTGATCCAAAGTATCAGCGGCAGGGTACGGCACAGCAGGCCGCTGAAGGTGCCGCACAGATGACCCCGGAAGATAAGGCCGCCATGGAGCGATCCGGTCTTCGTCCTGAGTACGGCCTGCACCTGAACAGGACGCTGTATATGCCTTACACGGGAGCGACGGTTCCGCCCGGCACAAACCCCACGTACTATGACCGTAACGGGAACACTATGCCCGGCCCTGACGCCGGATGGCTTGAGCGCACGGCTTACAACCTGAAGAAGTGGTTCTGATGGGACTAGAATACAGATTCATCGATGACGTGAGCAACCGGGGGCTGGCTTTCTTTTGGGAGAAAGCTAGAGCCTCCGGCCGGCTTGAAAAGTTCTTCTACGACCGGCCGGAAGTCTCTCTGCAGGACTATATCCGGTGGTGCAGGAACGGGAACAACCTGCCATGGTTCATTCTTCTGAACGGTGAGCTTCTGGCGATGTACGCGCTCAACAATATAAGCGGCCGTACAGCATGGGGCCATTTCTGTACGCTCCCCTGCGGCGTGCGGCGGTATGAGGGGATGCCCTTACAGTTAGCTGTCACCGTGGGGATGCTCGCGCAATGGCTTTATGCCCGCAAAGACGGGGAATACGCGATTGACCGCGTTCTAGGGACAGTCGCCGCGACAAATGAACCGGCGCTTAAAGTTGCTCATTTGGCGGGGGGCCGGGATGTGGCGCGATTGCCCGGTTCGTGCTACATCTACAGCAAGCGTCAAAATGTTGACGGTATAGTGACAGAACATACGAGATTAACGGTTCCGGTCTCGGGACTGGATTTATAAAACGGAGGTGTCACCATGGGTGGCGGCGGCGGAGGCGGAAAAGGCGGCGGCGGTGGAGAATCCACCACCACCAGCAGTGCGGCCCCTTGGGGGGCCCAAATCCCCTATCTCATCGGGGGCAAAAATTCTCAGGGCGTAGAAGTCAAAGGTGTTTTTCCTGAAGCGGCGCGGCTTTATGAAAGCGGCGGCCTCGCGGGAGACTATTACCCGAATTCTACTGTGGCTGATGAATCGGGGTACACGACTACAGCCCGAAACATGATTAACGCCCGCGCGACGGGCGGTGACGCGAATATTGATAACGCGGCGTCCAGTATGGCTAACATACTGAACGGCTCGGCTATGGCGAATAACACGGGCCTAAACGCACTCAACCAGTACGCACAGTCCACGAACCCGTATATCGACAGTCTTTACAGCCATGCGGCTGACAAGGCGAACGCCACAATCAACGGCAATTTCTCTCAGGCGGGCCGCTATGGAAGCGGTGCGCAGGCGAACGCCATTGCGGACGCCGACCAGAACCTGGCCAATGAGATGTATTCTAACGCTTACAATCAGGCCGTGAGCGCGGCGGGTAATGCCGCGAACGCCTACAATCAGGGCGTGAACTCCCAGATTGCCGCGGCAAGCCCCGCGCAGTCCCTGAGTAATCAGGCCTATACGGATGCCTCGCAGCTCGCTCAGGCCGGTTCTTCCCTCGACGACTACAACCAGAGCAGAGTTGACGCGGACGTTGACCGCTGGAACTACAACCAGCAGAAAGACATGCTCGCCCTGCAGAACTATCTTAACCTTGTCGGCGGTTCCTACGGCGGGCAGGGTGAGAGCACAACCGAGACAGACAGCGGCGGCGGAAAGGGAGGAGGCAAGTAATGTATCCGTATGATAATAACGGGCAGACGCCGGGCGGCCTTCTCGGCATGTGGGGCGGCATGCAGCCTGCACCCAAAAACGTTTCCATGGCAGATGTCGTTTCCGGCAACCCCGGCTTCCTTGCCGGTGTAACGGCTCTGTCCATGCTTGCGAACAATAACGGCCGGAGAAACTTCGGCCAGCTTCTCGGGCGCGGCGGGCTGGACGCCTTAGGTGCTCTCGGGAATGCCGGAATGTACGGCCTCCAGCGTGACCGCGTGGCCACGCAGGACGCTTTAGCCCGCGCACAGTGGGAGGCGTCCAGAGAAGACAGGGGACTTGCCAACGCAATATCCCTTGGGCAGCTCCAGCTTAACCAGCAGAGATTGGGCATTGCCCAGCAACAGGCACAGCGTGAAGCCGCGGATCGGGATCTGTGGGGTAGATTGATGGGGCTTCCCGGTCTTACAGGTGGAAGCGGGCAGGGTGCCGATATGGACCCCCTGAAGATGCCCCGTATCCCCGACGGTGCAACTCTGTCTGCCAGCGCCCTGCCTCCTAAAAACCAGCGCCCCGCCGGCCCTGACGGCGCGCCACTCGACAAGGCGGCCCTGACGAATAACCCCGGGAACGTGGGCAACTTCGGGGACCAGGTACGCGTGTACCCCAGCATTCTTGATGGGCTCAAGGGCATGCGCGCCAACCTTCTTTCCCCTGCTTATGCGCAAAATCCGACTGTAGCCGCTATCATCTCCCGGTGGAGCCCGTCCAACGAGAACGATACAAGCGCACTTATCAAGAATACTGCGGCCATGATGGGCGTTGACCCCAACCAGCCGCTTAATCTAAACGACCCGCAAACGATGAAAAAACTGATGATGGCTCTAACTGTCAACGAAGGGTCGTACAAATATGTTCCGGCAGATGAATTTGATATGGCCGTAGGTTTGAAACCCGTCCCGGCCGGTTACAGGTCTGTGGACTATCGCGGGAACCAGCAGGCGCAGAGCGGGACGCCGTACAGCGGCGGTTCTGGCGGCGTCTCGCCTAATGTGATGGCGGCCGCGTCTTTACCCGGAGATTACGGCGCGGCGGCCGGGCGTGTTGCCGGCATTCAGCAGCAGCAGGAAAAGAACGCTCTCGATAGGGAAAGGCTTGATTTTGAGCGGACTAAAGCCAGTCCGAGATACGCATACGAGCAGGAAACCGCAAAAAGGGACGCTGATTATGCTGATGAACTAAATAAAGAAATCACCACACAAGATGGGCTTATAACCAACGCTAAAACGCTGAAAGCTCTGCTTGATTCTGGTTTGCAGTCCGGCCCCCTTCAGGACAAAATCGACATGGCTAATCAAGTCCTGCACAGAATAGGATTTACCGGAAACCTGCCCGGTGCTAACGACGTGCAGAATTATGACGCCTTCCAATACTTGGTATATAAAAACATGCTCAATGTTCTGGCTGATCAGAAAGGCTCCCAGACAGATAAAGATGCAGAAAACGCCCGGAGAACGTTCGCACGGATTGAAGGTTCCCGTGAAGGCAATGAATGGGTGGCGCAGTACATGTTGAACATGGCCACGCGCAAAAAAGAAGAAGCAATATTTAAACTCGATTATATGCAGAAGCACGGCGGGGATCGGTTCGGCGCTGCCCGGGCGTGGGATAGCCACAAAAAGACGCTCCCCTCTGTAGTTCCCCCCGCTCCGGAGCGCGTCACCAGAACCAGCGCCGCAACCCCCGCCGCCTCTCCTTCCGGCGGCCGCCATTACCGCTATGACCCCGCAACCGGTACTCTTCTGGAGAATTAAATGACGACTGTTGACCTCCCCAATGGAGACACAATTCAGTTCCCCGACGACACGCCGAACGATATTATAACGAAGGTCGTGAAACAGCACGTGGGGGCTTCCGGTTCTGCCGCCAAACCCGCAACAGGGCTGAAACGGTCTGCCGGGTTGGCCGCCCGCACGGGCATTGAAGGCCTGCTTGGCGGCGTCACGGGTCTGCCTAACTACATTGCCAATCTCGGGAGCGGCCTCCTTACGGGCAATTACAACCGGTTCCGTAACCCCGGCGTGGATATCGCAAACGCAATCGGCCTGCCCACCCCCGAAAGTAACGAAGAGAAAATGGCCCATGCGGCGGGCTCCGGCGCAATTGAGATGGGCACGCCCGCCGGCATGCTCAACAGCGCCTTTAAGGCGGGCAAGGTCTTATCCCAAGCCGCTCCCGCTCTTTCCCGCTTCCTGACAGATGCCCCGCGTATGCAGATGGCAAGCGGTGCCGGGGCCGGCGCGGCTTCGGAACTCGCTAACCAGAATGACGCTTCCCCCGTCATGAGAACTGTGGCCGATGTGGCAGGTGGCTTTCTCCCCGCGTTCGCCGCTCCAGCCGCCCGTTTTGGGTCAATCTCTCTCAACCACACACTAGGGGATGTGCGCGATTTTTTCCGCACCTTCACGGAGAACGGGCGCCGGCAGATTGCAGGACGTGTGCTCAATGACGCCGCGGGCCCGTATGCCAGCCAGATTGCCGACATGGATAACGCCGCCCTTGAGCCGCTTATTCCGGGAAGCGATCCTACCCTGGGACAGGTCGCCAACAACGGCGGGATTTCTTCCCTTGAGAAGATAGCCGCAAGCCGCGGCGTGAATTCCGGCAAGTTCGCTGACCGTCGGTTGTCTCAACGTGAGGCCCAACAGGCCCTCGCAAATGAAGTTGGCGATGCGGCCAGTGCCCGTCTTAACGCTGACCGGCAGGCGCTCGCAGACAGAATGCCCGCGGGCATGGGTGCCAGTGAGGCCGGCCCGATACTGCGCGAGCACTACGATCAAAATTATCAGGCCGCACGTGAAGGCGTGAACCGCAACTATCAGTCTGTTGACCCTGAGGGGACGGCACGTTTCTCTCTCGGCCCCCTTCTTGACAAGTTCGATGCTTCGCTGGGCACGTCTCCCATTGAACGGGACCTTATGCCTGCTCAGGCGAAAAACTTCTACCGGACAGTAGACGCCTACGCGCAGACCGGCACCCCTGCCACGTGGCGCGACCTTCAGGCAATGCGCTCTGAATTAGGCGACATTGGCTATCAGTCTGCCGTGTCCGGTGACCGGAAGACGGGCCGGATTGCCGACCTGATGAAGCGGAACATTGCTGATTATGTCAATACTGCGCCCGGCCTTACCCCTGAAGGGGTGCAGAATCTTTTGGCCGCACGCATAAGCCGCCGCGCGCTCGGAGAAAACTTCGAGCAGGGGGCCAATCTGTCTATGTCACGTAAAGGCAGTAAGCTGTACGGCGGCGCAATCGACAGTTCCGCAATCCCCGGAAACTATTTCCGGAAAGGGCCTGCCGGCGGTGAAGCCATGGACGCTTTTGGCCGGGCGTTTTACGATGACCCCGAAGCCAGGAACGCCCTTACAGGATACGCACAGAATGTTGCCCGCAACGCCGCAATTGACAAAAACGGGAACCTTAACCCGCATAACCTTGCCCGTTTCCGGCAAAACTACGAAAACGCTCTTCGGCATATGCCGGAAGTGAACAGAGATTTACAGGCAGTAGAGGCAGCCGGGCGCGGGCTGAATGACCGTGAGGCCGCGTTCAGGCAGACGTTGCGCAAAAGCGGCGACAACTACGCGCTCCAGAGAGGCGTTGACCTAGGGGGCCCTGACCGCAGACCTTACGAAAACGGAACTTCGGCGTTTACCCCGAAAGAGTACGACAGCCTGCGGAACCTTCAGGCTGATATAGGGCGCGTTGCCCGCAACGACCAGCTCGGCGCAACTGTAGGTTCGCCTACCGCACGCAACCTGTACGGGCAAGGCCGGTTAGGCAACACCATTGCCCCGACATTCTCTAAAATTCCTCTTATCGGCCCGTCTGTTGACCGCCTCCTGGATAACCGCAATACGGCCGTTTTTGATGAAGTGGAGCGGGGGCTTCTGTCTCCCATGTACGGCGTGAACCTTATGCGCAACGCCGCCCCCCACAGATTAGAATACCCGAACGCTGAAGAGTATCTCTGGAGAACCGCTGAAAATATGGCAAGAGGCTCAGCCGGCGGCGGTCTTCTCGGATACATGCGGCAGGGTAGGAAGAAGAAAAAGGAGAAGTAGATGCCCATAACAGACTACAGCGCGACGGCGGACAATAACACCTCTATCAGTGGCATTAATGTAGCTGAAGGATGCCTGCCGTCCAACGTCAATAACGCGATTAGGCAGCTGATGGCGGACCTCGCGGCATATCGTGAAGACGTAACAGCTGATATTGCGGCGGCCGTCTCCAGCGCGCAAACCAACTTTGACAAATATTTTCCTTCAGGATGCAGAATGTTCTTCCAGCAGGAGGTCGCCCCGTCTGGATGGAAGAAGATTATCGATTATGACAACTGCGCGCTGCGCCTTACTTCCGGCAAACCCGGAAGCCGGACGAATGGGAAAACATTCACGGACTGTTTCGTGGCTGGAAGGGGGACAACAAGCAATAGTATATCCATGGGCGTTTACGAGACAACGCTTTCTCTCGCCCAAATTCCCTCGCACACTCACGGTCTGTGGGAGCTTTTTGTAGACGCTGGCGGCGGTGGCTGGGACGCGTGGGCCGTGGCCCGTTATGGCGGGCAGAACGGTTCCGGCAACTACTACGGCGATGCCGTAGGCTGGAACGGTGGCAACGGTTCCCATGGTCACGGGACATGGAACAACGCCCATGCCCACAGTATAGATTTCAACGTGAACTATATTGATATTATTCTTGCGGAGAGAGTGTGATGTCTGGATGCCCTTTCAGGAATTTTGCAGAGTGCCCCGAACACAACAAAGCTGGCGGATGCGAACTCTGGATGAGCTACAGCGGGAGCAAGGATAGTGTGAACGCCTCTTTTGAAGGGTGCGCGTTCACGCTTACACCCATGCTCCTTATGGAGCAGGCGAACGTAACCGGCATGCTCGCCGGGGAAGTGTCCAAGGTAGGGGCGGAAGTCAGCGCCGCACGGTGTGAGAATATCGAAGAAGGCCGCGCCCTGCGGGAGCAGTTCTACACGCTTGCCAGCGGGAAGCCCCGCCTTGTGCAGGCTGACCATAGCAGCACGATGAAGGCGATAAAGGAGTAAGTAATGGAAGAACATGTCACGGTAATTCCCGGAGACGGCGTTATCTCTGTCAACGGTATCCCTATGCAGTTCAAGTTTCCGCCCGTAGCCGGCCACGAAAAAGTACACGCCATTCAGTGGCATTACGGTAGCGGGACACTTGAGCTGGACGGCTTCACGGGTGAGCCTCTCACGGCGGACGACTATGACCGCGCTGTTGCCCCCTATGTGCAGTTCTGGAACACGGAAAAGACGAGAAGGGAGGCGAAAAAAGCCGAACAGGAAGCCGAATACAACAGAATTGAAAACGTGAAGGCCCGCAAGCTGGCAGAACTCAACCGCGCCATGGAAGAGGCTAAGGCTTCTTCCTCTGTCAGTATCCAGTCTTCCGTGGGCTACACAGTCAACGCGAACACAACCGCGAAACAAAATGTAGACGGCCTGATTACGGCTATGACCGCCACCGGCAGGGATACAGTCAGTTTCATGACTTTTGATAATCAGCTGGTGGAGCTCACGCTGGAACAGCTGAAGGTGATCCAGTTAGAGCTCATCAGCTACGGAAACAATCTGTACGCCAGAAAGTGGGCGCTGCGCTCTCAGATAGAGGCCTGTGCAACCAAGAAAGAGGTGGACGCTATTGTTATCAGCTGCGCAGATGTTACGGCATAACCTTCACCAGCTGGCGATTGCGCTTGACCAGCTCGGAAATGTGCTTGTCTCCTGCGCCTTCGGCGAAAAAGCGTGGGCCGACGAAACCCTTTCCGCTCACGCGTGGCGCTGGCAGGAAGAGGGCGCGCGAAAGTGGCCGCGCAGGGTGATTGACGCGATGCTCTTCTGGCAGGATGAACATTGCCGGAAAGCGTATGAGAATGAGAAGAGCCGGACACAGTTACCGGAGGCAGAAAGATGAGTGTATCCGACTGGTCGGCGACCGCCGACGAAAACACGTCCATTGACGGGATTAACATCGCCGAGCGCTGCCCGGCTAAAAACATGAACGACGCCTTACGGGCGGTAATGGCCGCGTTAAAAAACAAGTGTGATACCCTCGACGACACAGATAACACATTGCGGCGTGGAGCTGTCATTGGTGAGATACGCTGGTTCGCTATGTCCACACCTCCGGAGGGGTGGCTGGTATGTAACGGGGCTTCCGTGTCCACGTCCGATTACGCCGCTCTCTTTGCCGCCATCGGCAAGACTTTTACGCCACGATTAACAAGTACAGACCCAGACGTAGAAAACCCGGAATACAGTGATCCAACAGTGTTCCTACTGCCTAATTTAATGGGTAAGGTCCCGTGGGGCACCAGTTCTCAGGTCGGCACGGAAATGGAAGCTGGGTTGCCGAATATTTCGGGCAACGGACCTTGGGTGTATAGTTATGACCACGTAAATTCTGATATGGAAAATGGAGTGTTTAGGTGGTCAACATACGGTGGGGGCGTTGATAATAATAATCCTTCATCATCAACCGGAAGTGGTAACTTAAGGTTTAACGCGAATTGGAGCAATCCAATCTATGGCAAGTCCGGCACCGTTCAGCCGCCCGCTCTCTGCCTTCTTCCCTGTATTCGGTATGAATAAGGAGATTTTTTATGCAGGCATACATGTACTCAACAACTACACATGAGTTCCTCGAACCGGTACCATGCTTCCCCGATCCCATCCGGTCGCAACTTGAAGGGCGTAAGGTATACCTCCTCCCGGCTAACGCCACATTCACGGCACCTCCGGCCAAACGCACCGGATACACCCCCATCTGGGACGGGTCGGGATGGGTTGAGACAGAAGATTACCGCGGTGTTCAGTATTGGCCGAAAGGAGCTACGTACAACAGCGCGTCTATAGAGATGAAGGAGCTGGGGCCACTCCCTGACGGCGCATCGCTGACGCGCCCGGAGCAGACAGCAGATGAGATAGCCGCAGAAAAAGAACAACGCGAGCAGGCAGAGGCCGAGGCAGCCAGAGTGCCCGACCTTGAGGCCGCTGTTGCGGAGCTGGGCATGACGTCCTCCTCCGACAAAGAAGAATCGGACGCGGCCGCCCTCGACCTTGCCGCCTATGCGGCTGAACTTGAGCAAAGAATCGCCAAACTGGAGGCTAAAAATGGCTAAGATTTATTATCGCATGATCAAGACCGGACGTATGACTATTGACGAAGTCCCCACACGCTGGAGAGAGGCCGTGCAGGCCCTTCTCGACGCGGACGCGTAGAAATGGAAAAGCCCCGAAAGGGATTATCTTTCGGGGCTCTATGCGGCGGATTTTTCCGGACTGCACCATAAGTTTGGTGCAGGATATGTTATAAATTATTGAAATTACGTTAAATACGTATTCCCTATGCCGGACGGTTAATCCATGTCTTCATCTTCCAGAACGTAGATTTCAGCCCTCCAGCCGTCACCATCGCCGCTGTCAAGATAAACCGTATGTTCACGGGATCCGTAAATATGCTCTTCTATAAACTGCTGTGCATACAGAATAGCGGAAAGAATGTTGTCCACTTCATCGCCGTAATCTGTGCGTTCCGCCCAGAGATCGTCGATAAAGTCACCGTGAATGGCTTCAGGCTGTCTGCTTATCACGGATTTTTTCAGGTTCCACCAGTAAGGCCCGTACTGCCTGTAAGCTACCGGGTCTTTTCTGAGAATACGGACAAGTGTGTTGACGCATCTGTTGCACCATTCTTCTTCTGTGGTTCCTTTAAGGGCTTTTTTGCGTTCATCCGCAAGGTCCTCATGGGACGGCTTAAAAAAGATGTCAGCCATTTTTTTTCTCCTGTTTTAAGTATGCCGGAATGTTTTTTTGCATAACATTCAGATGAGTGGGTAAACTGCCCGCCGGTGGGCCTGCAGGCGCTCCCACTGCCGTCAGTCCGCCTTCATCCCCTACCCAGGAGATGGAGGACTTCTGGCGGATTAGGTTAAAAAACCGGGCGTTCTATCGCTCTCCTGAACCATGGGACAGCGCAATGCTGCCTTTTTCTCTGCCATGGCTTACCCTTCCCTGTATTTCTTTTTTTTTTGTTTCTCACGAACCAATCACCAATCCCCCGCCACTGCCTTTGCCCGGCGTCGTATTCAAAAGTCGGGCCGGAGAGCTGTTTGTAACCCTGCTCGGCAAGGGAACGGGCTGAAACAGCCTCTCCCCCTTCTTCCGGCTTCACCTTTTCGTTCCAGAGACAATCGGTAAGTGTGACAACCTGTTTGCCATCAGGAGAGAGGAAAGAGAAAGAGTACGTAGCCGCCGTTGGCCTCTGGGGTCTGACACCGCCGCCAAGGATAAAATCAAACGGCACTCCGTACATAAAAAAGTAGCACTCATTAGGGGACAAATGTTCAGACCAGATAGGCATATCCGGAGGAGCGGGGAAGTTATCAATCATAACCGGGAAAAGCCCGGCACAAGCCCCCGTGAACGTCGGTTTCGCGCGTTTGTTCCACTGGATGCCATCAGGAAATTCAATCACTGTCATGCCGGTCACAAAAAAATATCCAGCCATCTTTACACCTCCGTATTCCAAGCCCATTCTGTGGACAAACGTTTTTCATTCTTTCCCTGTCCATAAGGTCTGCCGGAACTTTACCAAAAAGCTGCTAACATCCTCACCGCCATTTTCGTCTCTGCGGGAGTCTGGAAGCGCGTCAGACAGTTGTAAAAAACTGACCTTTTAACTGACTTCCAGAACAGTGGGACAACGGAATACTGTCTTTTCCCCTGCCATGGCTTACCCTTCTCCACCTTTCTCTTCATCGTCCCCATCTTCCACGAAATAGTCTCCAACCCCCTCCCACAGCCCTTGTCTGGTGTCGTATTCAAAAGTCGGGCCGGTGAGCTGTTTGTAGCCTTTCTCGGTAAGATAGCGGGCTGAAACGGGCTCTCCCCCCTCTTCCGGCTTCACCTTTTCGTTCCAGAGACAATCGGTAAGTGTGACAACCTGTTTGCCATCAGGGGAGAGGAAAGAGAAAGAGTACGTAGCAACCCCCGTCCACTTATCCAGAATTATCTCAGGGAAGCCATCCGGCCCCAATTCGGGTTCCGGTTCAGGTTCCGGTTCTGCAGGCCTTTCCCTGCCGCCAATGATGAAATCAAAAGGAACCCCATACATAAAGTAATAACAATCTTCGGGAGACATGCTTTCAGACCATAAAGAGAGAGGGGCGCACGGTCCAAAACCGTCAATCATGGAAGGCAACAGCTCTGCCAATGCCCCGGTAAATGTCGGTTTCGCGCGCTCGTTCCACTGGATGCCGTCAGGAAATTCAATCACTGTCATGCCGGTCACAAAAAAATATCCAGCCATCTTTATACCTCCGTATTCCTAGCCCAATCAGGAGCCAAACGTTTCTCCACAGGGCCGCCGGAACGTTTGGATCCTTCCTCGTCCTTCTGCTCCTGGGAGCGGTTATTCCGAGAATTTCATATGCCGCTTCTGCCCGAAAAGCGTCTTCCTCTTCTTATCCGTGAACTATGTCTGGCGCCGCTGCCGCAGATGAGCCAGCTCTCCTTTGGGCCAGCTGACGGTATCGTTCGTACTTCCGGCTTCCGTGCACTCTGTGCAGCCGGCCTTTTTCTCCATTTCCCCAAAGGGAAAGAGCGGGACATCCTTTGTTTCTGCATACTTTTCCTTCTTTTTGTGATGTATATACAACAATTAGTTTAAAAAAAAGTAAAATCAGAGTCTTACTAAAATTTGAAGCGTGTCTTCCAACTGGGTGACCCGTTCCTTTCCCAGTATGTCCTCAAATCTTTTCTGCGCCTGTTTCCATAGTTTTTTTGCCAAACTGCAGACCTGGCGGCCTTTGTCTGTCAGGGAAAGATATCTGTCACGCATGCCGGCTTCCTTTCTGTCACAAATCAGTCCGGCCTTGAAAAGCGGCTTCAGACTTCTGACAAGAGTCGAGCGATCCAGTTCTGTCCACATTCCCAATTCGCTTATATTGCAGCCATCATGCTCTTCTATGCCATTAAGAAGTGAATACTGCCCCACTGTTATGCCGGCCGGTTTAAGCATCCTGTCGTAAAAGGAAACAACATTCCAGGCGCTGCGGCGCATTTTCAGACAATGACACGTTGTATCGTCGATCCTTTTGCCCATGACAGCCCCCTGTGTTGTATATACACCTTAAAATTAAAGGATTGTTCTGTCAAGAATCTGAATAAAAAACCGTCCTCTGTCTCAGGAGTCAGCTGCGCTTCTGCCAGGTCAGCCGGGATGAATGGCTCCTCTCCGGGCGCATTCACGCGGATCCGCTGATAGTTCTGTCCGCCAGTTGCGGCGCGCCCCGCATGTATGGGTACGGAGCGCGCCGGGAGGCTGACTATGTCGTGAATTTGCGCGGCATGAACCGTAAATTTGATGATTCGGAACGAAGGCAGGATGCCGTTCCCGGTGTGGTGGGGATGCTGACTGTGTCAGCGCCGTGAAGCGGGAGGCGCGCCGCGTGCAGACGGACTGCAGACGCGTGGCTATGCCTCCCCCTTTTCCCGCTGAAAATGGAAGACGTGCCGTTTTCGGAAAAACAGGAAGGGCCTCCGCGCCCCACGGGCTTTCGCCGTCCGATGCCGTGGCAGAGGGGATGGTGAAGGCCCGAAGTTTGCGGAGGCCCTGGGAAAAGAGGGATTGTGGGGAATACGTTAGGCGGCTCTGACCTCAATTTTCCTGACCCTGGACTGATCGGGCGCCTTCCTCGGGATGGAGACGGTCAGGATGCCGTTCTTCGAAGTGGCGGTGATGTGTTCGGCATCAGCGTCCCCGGGCAGAGTCATGCTGCGGGTGAAGGAGCCGTACGAGCATTCCCGTACTTCCTTCGTCTGTTCGTCCTTCGTTTCTTCCTTCTTTTCGCCGGAGATGGTGAGCACGCCGTCGTTCACTTCGAGCTTCACGGCTTCGGGGGCAACGCCGGGCAGTTCAACCTTCATGGCGTAAGCCTTGTCATCGCTTGTCACATCAAGACTCGGAAGGAAGTCTCCCCTGAACCGGAAGGGCTCGCGGTCAAAGAAAGCGGAGGAGAAGAAATTATCGAACATCCGGTCAAGTTCGTTATGCAGGCGGGAAAGACCGGAGTAATCTCTCTTCATTGCAGGGGTCTGGGCGGAAGTCTCATTCTTCCTGGAAAGCATAGCCATAGTAATTACCTCCACATCATGAGAAAAGCAGGAGGGCTGAAGGTTCCGCCGGGCGGATACGATCGGAGCGTGTCCGTCCGGCGCTCTCGTTACTTTCTTACAAAATATCCGTGTTGTCAGTTTTGTGAAAGCAGGCCGTCAGAAGGCGGGACGTTCTCCTTAGGCAGCCTGAACCGTAATCTTCCTGACCTTGGACTGATCAGGCGCCTTCCTCGGGATGGAAACGGTCAGGATGCCGTTTTTCGAGGTGGCGGTGATGTGTTCGGCATCAGCGTCCTCGGGCAGGGTCATGCTGCGGGTGAAGGAACCGTACGAGCATTCCCGTACTTCCTTGGTCTGCTCGTCCTTCGTCTCTTCCTTCTTTTCGCCGGAGATGGTGAGCACACCATCGCTTACTTCAAGCTTCACGGCCTCAGGGGCAACGCCGGGCAGTTCGACCTTCATGGCATAAGCCTTGTCATCACTCGTGACATCGAGGCTCGGCAGGAAATCGGACTTCATCTGGAAAGGCTCGCGTTCAAAGAACGAAGGCGCGAAGAAATTATTGAACATCTGGTCCACTTCGTCATGCAGACGGGAAAGACCATCGAAATCTCTCTTCATTGCAGGGGTCTGGGCGGAAGTCTCATTCTTTCTGTTAAGCGTAGTCATAATAACAACCTCCACATCAGTGAGAGAAGCAGGAGGGCTGAAAGTGACGCCGGGCGGATACGATTGGAGCATGTCCGTCCGGCACTCTCGTTACTTCCTTATAAAAATATGTCGTATTGCCAGTTTCGTGAAAACGAACCGCCAGAAGGCGGGACGTTCTCCTTAGGCAGCCTGAACCGTAATCTTCCTGACCTTGGACTGATCAGGCGCCTTCCTCGGGATGGAGACGGTCAGGATGCCGTTCTTCGAAGTGGCGGTGATGTGTTCGGCATCAGCGTCCTCGGGCAGGGTCATGCTGCGGCTGAAGGAACCGTACGAGCATTCCCGTACTTCCTTGGTCTGTTCGTCCTTCGTTTCTTCCTTCTTCTCGCCGGAGATGGTGAGCACGCCGTCGTTCACTTCAAGCTTCACGGCTTCGGGGGCAACGCCGGGCAGTTCGACCTTCATGGCATAAGCCTTGTCATCACTCGTGACATCGAGGCTCGGCAGGAAATCGGACTTCATCTGGAAGGGCTCGCGTTCAAAGAACGAAGGCGCGAAGAAATTATCGAACATTGCATCTATTTCGTCATGCAGACGGGAAAGATCGTTATAATCTCTCTTTGTCGCAGGAGTCTGTGCAGAAGTTTCATTCTTTCTGGTAAGCATAGCCATAATAACAACCTCCACATCAATATAACTAATATAATGAAGCAGGAGGGAGAAAAGGTACCACCGGCCGGACTCCATGTTGTATCATCTCGTCGTACCGGCGCTCTCTTAACTTCACAAAAGAAGATATGGCCGAGTGTTATTTTGTAAAGTGGTTTTTTATAAAAATTTTCTTTCCGGGAAAATGAAAGCCCTTATTCCCAGAAGGGGAGTGACTCTCTGTGGCTGATGTGTATGCCGCCAAAGCGCAGGCCCGATATTCTGACTGAAGAACGCGGGGTGTGAAAATTTCACAGCAGACCGATGCACACTGCATCCGCACGGGCAGGGAGAGACAGCAGGGGGCCGCTGGCACCAGTACAGCACGAGGCCGATGATGCCCTGGACATGTACCCTGTGTATTCGGAGAATGGCAGGAGTTACGCGGCCTCACAAAGTTGAAAATTTTAAGGGGGCAGTATATGATTTTTATGTATGAAAACAGACATCAAGCATCTTTTAAAGGTTGTTTCTCTGCCTTTAGCAATTTCGCTCATACTCCCCTTTACAGACTTTTTGTATTGGGGGGACGCAAAACGATTGCCCATGCTAAAACATGTCTGGGTTTATTGGTCTGCGTGGCCGACAGTCATCTGCAACTTCTTTCTGCTATTCGTTATACCGATTCTTATAGAAATTATTCTATTAATAAGATGGATTTTACATCCATGTCTGCGTACGGGAGTCTGGCTGGCCATAGGAACTTTTTTTTGCATTGGGCCGCCAATTTGTAATTTCGCTTGGTCAGGCTATCTTTTCTCTTGGCCAGACTGAGGCGTCTCAATGCTTAACCTCGCAGACCTCGAAGCCCGTGCAGCCCGTCTGGAATCCAGGAACTAAAGAGACGGCGAGGCGCAGATTCAGCTGAACGACGCCAAAAACAACGTATCCATATGCAGAATGCAGAAGTGCGCTGTCTACGTCTATGATGCCCCTCGGTTTGAGGATGATGGGGGGATAAAAGAAAAGCTCATAGCGCTGGGGTAACTGGAACTGTCAGGAACTAGATTTTTCTAAAAGATTTTATTTAAGCGGCAGCTATGTGTGTTTGCATAACGAAAATTTTCGGCAATTCCGGAAACGGTGTGGCTTTGGTGGCGATTTTTATGTTTTTACGCGGCCTCATAAAGTTGAAAAATTTAGGGGGGCAGTATATGAACTTTATATATGAAAGTAGACATCAGGCGCATCTCAAAGATTGTTTCTCTGCCTTTAGCAATTTCGTTCATACTCCCTTTTGCAGACTTCCTGTATTGGGAGGACGCGAACCGTATGCCCATGCTGGAACGTGTCTGGGGTTTTTGGTCTATGTTGCCTTCAGTTATTCACACCTTTTATCTGCTATTCGTAATACCGATTCTCATAGAGATTATTCTATTAACAAGATGGATTTTACATCCATGTCTGCGCACGGGAATCTGGCTGGCTATAGGAACTTTTTTTTGTATTGGCCCGCCAATTTGTGCTTTTGCTTGGTCAGGTGGTCTTTTATTCAGGTAGAAAAGGATTTAGTCTTTTCAAGGGCCGTTCATGCTTAACCTCGCAGACCTCGAAGCCCGTGTAGCCCGTCTTGAATCCAGGAACTACGTTTCCATGCGTTATGGCAGGGTGACAGGGACTAAAGACGGCGAAGCACAGATTCAGCTGAACGACGCCGACGAGCTCAATACGAACAGCTATCAGACGCTCCAGCGCCGCGTTCTACGGGATCAGAAAATCAAGCTGCCTGACATCGGCGATACTGCCCTTGTCCTGGAGTCGGGGCAGGGAGAAGAGCAGGGGCCTATCTTGGCGCACCTTATTCTCAGGCTGTTCCCGGCCCCGGCCAGGAACAGCAGGTCGCCTACAGCAAATACGAAGACGGCACGGAACTCTGGTACGACAGAAAGGCTCATACGCTGACAGCCAAAGTAAATGGCAATGTCAGTGTTGAGGCGAGGGAGATGGTCTCCGTTTCTTCAGAAACAGGCATCAGGCACAGGGCGCCGTTCATCGGGCTGGCGGTGCTGTGATTATGACTGACGAAGATGGCAATCCCGGAAGCGCTCCGGTGAGCGGGACCATCACAGTCAGGGGCAGGGAGATCCAGCTGCCGGGCAGGAAAAATAAAAGCCCCTTGGGATGGTATATCTCCCAAGGGGCTGTGTGGCAGATTCCTCTGCACCGTCATCTGGTGCATGATTATGTGTAAGCGGCTAAAGCGACGGGCAATATGTAGTTCCGGAAGAATAGAGACAGCTGGCGCTGGGAGTTTCCATGCTCAGGCGTTCATGTGTACGGGCAGTGTGAGTCCTCCTTCCGGCATGATGGCGATGGAGGCATCCGGGCAGGCAGCCACGGCCTGATCGAAGGCCTCCTGGACCGAGGCGGCCTTTGTGCCGTACAGGGTGGCCGTGTCCTCTGCATTCATGGAGGATACGAGGACGAGTTTCTTTTCGCTGGCGACCTTGGCGAAGGCGAAGGCCTTGTGTCCGCCGAGGACGAAGTGCGCTCGGATTTCCCTCATGACTTCTTCAGGGGGCAGTTTTTTCTTCATCCATTCTTCGAAGACTTTATTGCCGTACCCGTCGCGGCACTCGCCGCAGACGATGATGGTGCCGCCGGACTTCACGATTTTATCAGCGTGGTCGATTGCCTTCTGGGCCTGGTACCAGTTGACGTCCCTCGGGTAGCCGCAGGCGCTGGACACGGCGATGTCCACCGGTTCGGTGAAAGGAATCTCGTACATGGAGGAGGACGTATCCACGGCCTCGTACCATGCCTCAACCAGATCACCGGCCACGAGGCGGACGACCTGGTTGTCCGCGTTCATGACAGCGTTGAACACAAAGTTGACGCCCACTTTGCGGGCGGCTTCGATCATTTCGAGGCTGATGGGATTCTCGCGGATGGGCGGCATGTGGTCGAGGATTTCAACCATGCGGGCGTGGTTGTCCTGTACCGTCTTTTTCCCGCATATGCCGGGAAGAATGGACTTACGGCCGCCGGAATAGCCGGCAAAGTAGTGGGGAGAGACGACGCCGAGCGTGATGAGGTAATCGGCTTCGACTGCCAGCCTGTTCAGGACAAATTCGTATCCGGAGGGCAGCATGCCGAGGCTCACAAGGGAACTGTCGTCAGTGCATACGTGGCAGACGAAGCGGAAACGGTCGATCATCCCGGAGCCGTAGAGCCTGCGGTTGAGTTCGTCGCTCTGCAGTCTGTGGGTGCCTGTGGCGATGAGGAAAGTCACCTGGTCGTCGCGCACGCCCGCGGCGGAAAAGGCTTCAAGGAGGGCAGGGAAGAAGACCTCATAGGGCGTGGGCCGTGTTTCGTCATTAATGACAACGACGATTTTTTCCGGCTTTTCCGACCTGAGATCCTCAGCGAGGGGAGCGTGCCCCGTTGGGGATGCAAGCACCCTGCGGGCTTCTTCCAGGGGATTTTTCAGAACGGGGAGCGCGTTGAGATGTATGACATGGGGTGCGCGGCGATCGTCCACGTCGAGGGGGACTGTACCGTCGCCATAACGAAGGTCAAAATGCATAATGGCGGCCTCAGCGGGCATAGGGTTCAAAAAAGCTGCGGATTCTGTCCATGTCCCGGGTGAGGCCCAGGACCAGCATGAGACGCAGTCTGGCTTTGGGGCCGCTGATCTCGCCGGTCAGGATGAACCCGGCCTCGCGGCTTTTCCGTCCTCCGCCTTCGTATCCGTACTCGTCAAGGGTGCGGCCTGCCTGACTGCGCGTGCAGACGACGACAGGAATACCCGCTTTGACGGCTTCTGCCAAGCTTTTCTGAATCAGGGGAGGCATGTTGCCGCGTCCGAAGCCCTCGATGACGATGCCGGCGGCACCATATTTTACGAGGGTTTCCACGAGGAGCGGGCTGCAGCCCGCGTACATTTTGAGCAGGAAGACCTCCCCGCCGAGACGTTCGGGAGCTATCTGCGCGCGGGGCGCGGGCAGGCGGCGGACAATGACCTCGTCTCCGTCGACGTAGCCGAGCGGCCCCCACCATGGGGACTGGAAGGCGTCCGGATTGACGCTGTGCGTCTTGATGACGTCAGAGGCCGGGAAAATACGCTCGTTCATGACTACGACGACGCCGAGCCCCCTGGCGCTGCCGGAACAGGCTATGCGGACGGCGCAGAGGATGTTGGCCGGACCGTCGGGGCTGACGCCGCTGGCCGAGCGCAGGGCGCAGGTCAGCGCAACGGGTTTTTCCTCACGCAGGACACAGTCGAGAAGATACGCCGTTTCCTCGACTGTGTCCGTGCCGTGTGTGACGACACAGCCTGCCACGTCGTCCCTGCGCAGGGTCTCCCGGATTTGTCCCGCCAGGCTGAACATGAGCGCGGGCGTCATCTGACAGCTCGGGATGTTGGAAAAATCGCGGACTTCTATGTCGGCCACGGAGGCAAGGCCGGGCACGGCCTCAACGAGATCCGCGCCGGAGCAGGCCGGCACGACGCCTTTTCCGGGCACCATTTTCATGGCTATGGTGCCGCCTGTTGAAAACACAACAACTTTTTTCATGGGATACTCCTGAGCCTGATGCCGGCTACCTGAAGATGGTCAGCATGCCCGGGAAGGCGATGAAGAGCACGAGCATGGCCACGTAGGCCAGAAGGTAGGGAATGATTTCCCTGACCACGCTTTCGAACTTCACCTGGGCTATGTTCGAGGCGATGAAGAGGTTCAGTCCCACAGGCGGAGTGAACTGGCCGACGGCCAGGGCGATGATGGTGAAGACGCCGAAGAAAATCATGTCGATGTGCAGGGCCTGCACGACGCCGACCATGGTGGGAACGAAGAGCACGAGGGCGGCCACGTTGTCCAGGAAGGTGCCCAGAAGGAGAAGCATGATCAGAACGAGGAACATGACAAGCACCTTGCTGTCCGTGAATCCGATGATGAACTGGGCGAGGTGCTGCGGCACCTGCTGGGTGGTGATGAGAAAGCCGAAGAAGTTGGCTGTACCCATGAGGAAGAGGATGAGGGCCGAGTTCTCGGCAGTCTGCACAAAGATGCGGCAGAGGGCTTTCCATCTGATGGTGCGGTAGACGAAGAGACCGATGATGAGTCCGTACAGGCAGGCCACGGCTGCGGACTCGGTGGCCGTGAATACGCCGGAGTAGATGCCGCCCAGAATGATGAAAGGCATGAGCAGGGCCAGAACGCTCTCACGGAGAATATGGCCGGCTTCTGAAAGCGGGATGGGCTTTTCGGAGACGAGTCCCTTCTTTTTGGCGATGATGTAGTTCACGAGCATAATCACGAGGCTGATGAGGATGCCGGGGATGATGCCGCAGAGAAAGAGCGTGCCGATGGAGGCGCCGGACATGACACCGAAGACAACCATGGTCAGGCTCGGAGGGATGATCAGGCCGAGCGCACCGGAAGCGGCGACAACGGCTGCGGAGAAGGCCTTGTTGTAGCCCCGCTTTTCCATGGAGGGAATCATGATGGTGCCGATGGCGGCCGTGGTGGCGGGAGCCGACCCGGAGATGGCGCCGAAGAAGGCGCAGGCGCCCGTGCTCACGTGCGCGAGACCGCCGGGAAAGCGTCCCACGAAGAGCTGGGCCAGGGCCACGAGGCGCTCGGAAATTTTCGCCTCTGCCATGATGTTGCCGGCGAGGAGGAAGAGCGGAATGGCCATATAGGGGAAGGAGTTAACGCCGTTGTAGAGTTTCTGCGGCAGGATGAGGAGGGGCATGTGCGTGCCAACGAGCAGGGTGCAGATGGAGGCGACGCCCAGGGAAATGGCGATGGGGACGCCCATGATGAGGAAAAGGAAGAAGATGCAGAAGAGGAAGCTAGTCATTGCCGACACTCCTGTCCGTGCTGTCCCTGCGGAGGCCGAGGATTTCATGCACGAGGTGTTCCAGTGTGAAGATGATGGAGAGCGCGGCCGAAATGGGGATAGAGACCATGATGTAGGCGACCGTGATGCCCGTGGTGGTGGAATGCTGGAAAGTGGCGCGCTGGGTCAGCTTGCAGCCCTGCCAGAAGAGGATGACGAAGAAGGCGATGACGATGAGATAGGAGATGATGCGCACGGCGGAAGCGAAGCGCGGCGGAAGGCGGTCGACCACGAAATTGACAGCCACGTGGGTCTTATGGCGTATGGCCAGGACGCTGCCGAGCATGGCCACGTAGACCATGCAGTAGATGGCGATTTCCTGGGTGGCGGGCGAGGGAATTTTGAGCACGTAGCGGAAAAGCACCTGCTGGAGAACGAGCAGCATCATGAGGGCCATGGTGACGCCGCAGACGGCTCCGATGAACCGGTCAAGGCCGTTTAAAAATTTCAATCCAGTACCTCCTGCGGCGCGGGGGGAGAGGAATACCCGGAACGTGCCGCGTGAAAAAACGCAGGCGCAGGGGAGAAAGAAGTTCCCCCCTGCGCCGTTGAAAGAGATTCAGACGCGGACCGGGCTACTTGCCGGCAACGCAGGCCTGAACTTCTTCGATAAGCTTGGCGTTGAGCTTCTTCTTGTACTTGTCGATGACGGGCTTCACGGCTTCGCGGAAGGGAGCCTTGTCGACATCGGTGATCTTCATCCCGTACTTGCCGCCGATTTCATCCCACTGCTGCTTCTCGAGATCGGCGACCATCTTCGTATGGATGGGACCCATCTCGCGGCCGGCCTGGAGAATGGCCTTCTGATCCTTCTCGGGCATGCTGTCAAAGAGGGCCTTGTTCATGAGGATGGGCGAGGACATATGGATATGTCCGGTGCGGGTCACATACTTCTGCACTTCGTAGAACTTCTGGGTCACGATGTGGGCGGCCGGGTTCTCCTGGCCGTCAACGGTCTTCAGCTGCAGCGCGGAATAGAGTTCGCCGAAGGCGATAACCGTGGGAATCGAGCCGAGGGCCTTGAAGGTATCAACAAAAACTTCGCCCTCGGGAACGCGGATCTTGAGACCCTTCATGTCCGCGGGGGTTTTGACCTCAAGCTTGTTGTTGGTCAGATGGCGCATGCCGTTTTCCCACCAGCCGATGACGATGGCGCCATGGGGCTCAACCATTTTCGAGAACTTTTCGCCGATGGGGCCGTCCATGACTTTGCGGAAGTCATCCATGCTGCCGAAAATAAAGGGCAGGTTGAGGATGCCCATGTCCGGGATCCAGTTGGAAAGGATGGTGTCCGAAGTCTGGCACATGTCCACGCTGCCGGCCATGACGCCTTCAGTGATTTCGAGCTGCTTGCCAAGCTGGTCGGAGGGGTAGACAGTGACTTCGATGTCGCCGCCGGAGAGCTCGTTCACGCGTTTGGCGAACATGGTCGCGATGGTCTGGTAATGATGATTGGGGGCGCCCGTGTGCCCGAATTTCAGCTTGTACGTGGCTTCGGCGTATGAAGACGCCGGTGCGGCCGCGCCCGCGGCGAGAAAGACCGCGGCCATCATGAGAAGAAAGAGCTTTTTCATCCTGAACCTCCAGTTTCGGTCAGTTCCGGCAGGCGCCGGCTTGGAGTGCGGCGAAAACAGCCTGCCATGCGGTTCGCTTTGCCTCCTGGGAAAAAGAGCGGCCTCTCCGGCCCCGGCGGCCGGGACGCGCCTTTTGTCCTATTTCTTTTATGTATATCTGTGCGTCTGTTTTGGGTCAAGCAACTTGCGGAAATTAAATGGATTTTCCGTGAAAAACTGCATTGATGGGATATTTATGTACCAGTGAATAAAATGAAATGCAGTGTTTTCGTAAAGGGAAAAATGATAATATATTGAAAATAAAGCAAAACGCTATGAAAAGGGGATCGGCGGGTGAGATGGCTGGCATCCTTTATGCTTTTCGGGGCGGGCGCAGCCTGAAACCGCGAAAATTCCTTTCTCAGTGATACACATCAGAATTGTGACGCTTTTTGAATAAAAGGGAATGTTCCGGCCTTGTCTGCTCCATGAGGACAGGGTATTTTTATGGAAAAGGTCCGCCCGGACCGCAAGGAGAAAGACAATGAAAATGTTGGCCGTATTTGCCGCAGCGGTTATCCTGCAGGCTGCCCCCGCACAGGCCTGGACGGGCCAGACCGCGTTTTTTATGGAAGACTTTATGGCCGCAGAGAAGCTGGCCACCGGAAAGACATCGGATTCCGATGAGGTGGCCTCGCTTATAGAAAAGGCTGATCCGGCCGGAGCCGAGAAGGTATTCCGTATGCTGAACGACAGGGCCATTGAGGCCTGCCTGCCCGCGTACAGGAAGCATTACGAGGGGTTGAAGCCCGAGGTAAATTCCCAGTCCGATCTCGAAAAGCTGGCTGCCGGGGCACGCCCCGCGACCGCGGACTGCCGTCTGAATTACTACGTGAAGCACTGGAAGAACGTGAACAGGGGCGTACGCGTGGCTCTCAGGGACGTTGAAAAAAAGTAGCTTTCCGGGGCGGAGCGGCGGCCGGAATTTTTCCGCGCCGTTCTTTTCTGATTTTGCGCGCCAAACCTTGACAGGAACTTTCTCTGGACGTAATTCCGGCACAAGTTCGGTCAGAAGACGCGCGCCTGGCCCGGAATTCCGGGACTGCTGTTTCCCGCGCGTCGGGAACCGGACGCATATTTTCACACTTCCGCAGGGGAGCCTCCTCACTCCTGCGTTGAAGAGGGGAGCGCGGCACCGGTCAGCCCCCGGTGCCGCGCATACCTCAATCAGGCGGGATTTTTCCTGAGCGGGCCTCAAAAAAACTGAAAAAAATTTTTGAGAATCCCGCCGGAAGCCTGCCGGAGGCGGCCAGGGGCGGAAAACGCCTCTTCCGGCCGGAAACGGCGCCCCGTGTTTTTGTTCAATAAAATTTTTTTCACAAGAGAGGAGCCGGAAGGTTCCTCTTTGACTTTGGGGCTCTGCCTGATAGGATGCGCCCTGTGAGTTTTTTCCGGCTGGCGCAGAGGCTCTTCCCCTGCCTGACAGCCGCAACAATTTATGAGGAGGCAGTTCCCATGCTTATGAAATCCAGTCTGAAGGCCGCTGAAAAGTGCGCGCCCAGGATGGTTGGCGAAGGCGTGAAGTTCGAGCGCATCCGCCGTATTACGGGTTACCTTGTCGGCACCCTGGACCGTTTCAACGACGCGAAGCGCGCCGAGGAAGCGGATCGCGTGAAGCATATGTAGCCATTCGTCCATAAATGACCAGCGAAGCCTCTTTCCTGTATCCGGGAAAGAGGCTTTTTTGTGCGCCCGGCACGTGCGCGTCATGATGGTGAAAGCTCTGCCTCTGGCCCCTGGAAACGGGAAATTTACAGTCTGGCATCCTTGGCAGGCGCAGACAGGCCTCCGGTCTGACGGGCAGAATTTTCATCAGGCCTGCGGAAAAGGGTGAGCCTGCAAGAACAGGACAAAATCCCGGGACTGCCCGGAATTTTCCGCAGGCAGGTGGGGCAGGTACGCGGAGGGAGAGAATGCGTTCTTCCCCGGGAGGCCTTATGCCGGAGAACAGGCCGCGCATCCCGCGGTAACCTGGGGCATCGGGGGCAGCCTGGGGCATGGTACCGGACGGAGTGCCGGAGCCGCAACCCCTCCGCCGGTGAGCTCTCCGCGGGAAGATCGGGAAGAAGCGGGAAGCCTCTGCGGAGCGGGAATTGCCGGACCCGGCGGCATTATGGCCAGCCGGACCGGACAGAAAGATACGGTCCGGCTGGCTCTGCGGGGATGTGAGAATAAGGAAACTGCCGTGTACCGTACGGCACGTATGGCGGTGAGCGGAGGGGCCCTGTCCGGAGCTCTCTCCCGCGCGTTTTTCCCGGCTTCCTTCCCGGGCGGTTTTCCGTACCGCCTGCCGGAAATCTGGACGGATTCTTGACGGAGCGTAAAACATTCATTATTTAGACAATGTAAACGTTTTTTTATTTTTCCGATGGCTGCTCTGTCAGCCGGGAGGTACGCATGCGGACACGGCAGGAAGGAGCGGAAAGCCTTCCGGGGAAAACCTGCGCCATTGTCAAAATCGCCACAACGGGATGCGATCGGGCTGAGGACGAGCTCCTGGAGCTGACGCTCCTTGACGCGCGCACCCGTCTGGACACACCGGTCATGCCCCCGCCCCTCTATTTCGGGCGTTTCCGCCCCCGCAGGCACAGGGACTGGCCTGAAGCGGGGGCCCGCAACGGCCTCGCGCCGTCTGATGTGCAGGACGCGCCGGAGCCGGAGGACCCCCGGGAACGCGGGCGCGTCCAGCGCGTGCTGGACGGCACCGGCGTTCTGGCCGGGTTCAATCTTCCTTTCACGCTGGCTTTTCTGGCCCGTTCCTTCCGTCTTTCCCCGTCTCTCAGATGTCTCGATATCATGGAGGACTGGTCGCGCTACGCCGCGGGAACGGGGCCGGACAGCCGTCCCATGTGGCTCGGCATGGGAGATCTCTTCCGCACCGTGCGGGTGAGGGGGCTTGTCTGGCGGACGGAAGACGGGATTGAAGCGTCCCGGAACACGCTCGGTGACGCGGCCCGTCTCCTCCTTTCAGCGAGGCGGCTCAGGGCGCGCGGAGTGCGTTTTTCCATGCGTCCGCTTTCGTATTTCTTACCGCCCGGGCAAAGGCCTGCCGCGGTTTCACAGGTCAGCGGGAACGCGATTCCTCTCCCGGAAGCGCCGCTCCGGTTTCCCGGGACCGGGACAGTGTTTTCGAAAAGCGGCGCTCTTCCCCTGAGCCTCTGGATCTCTGCGGTGAATTCCGCCCCGGGAACAGTCACCATACGGTGCGGCGTGGATGATCCCCTCCACCTTCTGTCCGTGCCGCCAGAAGTGCGGTTCCAGGTCCCGGCGGGAAGCCCCGCCGGAGACCTCTGCTCCCGCGCGGAGAAAGCTTTTCTGCCTCTGGGGAAGGGGCTTGGCGCGTTTTTCCTCACGGAATTCAGAAACGCCCTCGGAAAAATGGCCGGGGAGGCGGCCGGAACGGAGACGCTCTCCCTGCCGCGCCGCGGGAGAGAAGACGGGCCGGGATGTCCTGGCCCCGTCCTGTGAGCCTCTTCAGACGGACAGCGCCCCGCGGGTCAGCGCCGGAGCTGTCCGTCGCAGGTCAGGAAAAATTCCTCAGCCTTCGGGAGAGAGGAAAAGCCCGAAGGGGAAAGCGTGGCCCCGTACGCGCCGGCGCAGCCTATGATGACCAGATCGCCGCGTTCGAGGCGCGGCATGGGAATGTCTTCGGCTATGATATCGGAGGCAGTGCACAGACTTCCCGCAATGGTCACCTTCTCTTCAGCCGGACCGTTTCTGAGGGTGTACAGGGGAAAGGCCCGGGAGGAGGTGAAGAGAGGTTCCGCGCCGGCCGGTTCCGCGCCCCCGGAGCAGCGCAGGGCGAAGGGAACAAGGCAGGGGCGCATAAATCCCCCGAGTGTGGACCTCAGAATTATGTAGGTCTTTCCCCGTGAAATCTTGCGGTCAGCCACGCGGGACGCGTAGACCCCGTTGGGGCCGGCTATCCAGCGGCCTGACTCGAGAAGGATGCGTGTTTCGGGAGAGAGTCTGTGGAATCTGTCCGCTGCTTCCCCGAAGGCTCCGGAAAGATCCTTAAGGTCGAGAGGCGCCTCTCCCGTTCCCGAAAGGCCGATGCAGGATCCCAGATTGACGAAATCAAGCTTCCCGAGCGCGTTCCTGAAACGCACGGCCATGCCGAGCACGCGGCTCCAGTAGGCTGCGATTTTTCCGGTATCGAGTTCCTGGCTTTTCAGATGCACGTGGAGCCCGGCGATCCGGACTCCGCCGAAGGCGCCGCGCCCGAT
>ERZ856578.1077-NODE-1077-length-53596-cov-19.851922_pt1 | contig 53596 bp, 46 predicted proteins | sample MGYA00514384_ERZ856578 | MGnify/ENA primary metagenome ERZ856578 (study PRJEB29103, sample SAMN06111958) | human gut metagenome | biome: human gut; feature: ankylosing spondylitis patient; material: healthy_person | host: Homo sapiens | place: China:Hangzhou...
ACAGGTTCAAATGCTCTCAAGCGCGGACAGGATGCTCTGAACGCCGGACGAGGTGATCTGAACGTGCGGAATAATCAGGACGGCCCGTTTTTCAGCGTCCTCGGCGCGCCCTCTGACCGGAAAGGACGACAGCTACGAATTCGTCGTGGACGGCGAAGGGTATGACATCAACGGTGTGGAGGTGCAGGAATGATGACGCGCACTCTCTCCGGCTGCTCTTCCTCCTTTCCCGCTCCCCGGCCTGGCGGAGTACGCTTTCCCGCCTCTTCCCGGATCGCCGTCAGACGGATCCCGGCCCTGTCCGCGTCAGCCGCTCCGGACCGGAAAGAGGCTTCTTTCTCCTCTGGCGCGGCGGGCTGGACGACAGGCACCTTTCTCATCAAGACACCATCTGGGCACAGATTCAGCGTCCTGTCCCTGGCGCGTCTTTTCCGGCTGCTTTCATTCTCACGCAGGCCGCGGCGCTATGGTTCCAGCCTCTTCATCACCGGCTTCGGGGAAGACGGGCTCCTCGCCTACGACTCCCTCGAGAACGGTTTTATCCCTGTGCGGGCTCTTGTCCGCACGCCAGGGGCAGGCGGCATGCGCCGCCTCGTTTTTTCCGAAGGCCGCCTGCTCGACGCCTTCCCCGGCTGCCGGGTCCTGACGGACGGCTGGAGGCGGGTTCCCCTCAGGGCCCTGGGGAAGAGCTTCACAGGCACTCTCGCGTTCTCCCAGCCCACGCCCGGGCCGGACGCCATCTGCGATACGCCTGAGCTGACTGGCCGCATGCGGCTCCTGGGCTTTCTCTCCGTCTCCCTTCTGCCGGACAGGAACAGAGCCGCCGTGCTCCCCCTGACCAGGTACACGCCCATGCTGGACTGGATCACATGGATCTGCGCCCACGGAAAAGTTCCGGGACTCCCGGATGCCAGCCCCGCTTTCCGGAATGGCCGCTTCATACTTGGGGGATCCCGCTGCGCCCGCGCCCTGCGTGCCCTCTTTACAGATCCGGAAGAGCGATGCCGCCATATTCCGGCCCTTGTCTTCCGGCGCGGCGCGGATGATCGCCGCGAATTTCTCACGGGACTTATCGAGGGCTGCGGCGCGTTCCATACCGGGCATGGAACGCTGCGGCTCTCGCCGGGAGGACCGGAGGCCGCAGTTCAGACAATGCTCCTCTGCCACAGTCTTGGCCTTGCGGCGTCCATGAGCCTCGCGGACGGAGTTCCCGTTGTGGACATGAGCCCGGACAGCGACACCGCCGCCGGCCTGCTCAGTTCCGGTCTGGTTCCGGAGCACGCGGTGAAACAGGCGGCCTGGTCGCAGGCCTCACGCGTCAGAATCCTCACGCCATCCTCCTGCGCGGAAAGCTATGACGTCATCACTGAAAGCGGAGGCATCGATTTGAACGGCATCTGCTGAAAAGACTGAAAAGGCAGGCCGGGGAACAGGATCTCCGGCCTGCCGGGCTCTCACGTGTCCGTGGCGGACAGCTCAGTTTTTGCTTTTTTCCTGTTTTCCCCTGACCATGCCGTTCAGTCTGAGGACGCTGTTTTTGGGCGAGTCGCCGAAAAGCCGCTTGTACTCACGGCTGAACTGGGTCACGCTCTCGTACCCCACGGCGTACGCGGATTCCGTGACGGAACTCCCGTTGAGAAGAAGCCGCCTGGCCTCCTCAAGCCGCAGCCTTTTCTGGTACTGCAGGGGGCTCAGCGTCGTCACTTCCTTGAAGTAACGGTGGAATGTGGACGGCGCCATGTGGCAGAGCAGGGAAAGCTCCTCAATGGTCACCGGATTGCGGAAATTCTTCCTGAGCCAGCCCACGGCCTGGGCAATCTGGCTCCCGGGAGAGCCGAAAGCGCTCAGGGAGCGCAGAAGCTGACCGAACGGACTTTTCAGGAGCCGGTAGTGCACCTCGCGCACGAGTATCGGGCTCATGACGGGAAGCTCGTCGGGGGTGCGGGTGAGTTCCACCAGGCGGACAAAGGCATCAAGAAGCTCCGGGGATATTTCCGTGACCTGTGCGCCGCAGACGGAACGCAGGCCGCCGCCGACGGAGGACGTCTTCGCGGAAAGGTCGGCGATGAGTACCGCGTCGATATCCAGGCTCAGCGCAAGGTACGGTTTGTCTTCCGTGGCTTCCGCGACACAGCTGACAACGGGCATATCTATGCCGGTCACGAGGCAGAGCCTGGAGCCGTACATATATTCTTTGTCACCCACGCGCAGATACTTCTTTCCCTGTGGAACCACGACCACGCGGGGACGCAGAAAGCTGGTATGGCTCGGATACTGTTTTGTATAGCGATAGAAGACCATACCCGGCACCGCCGTTTCCATCGGCCCCTCATGTCCCTCCATCGCCACATCAATATCATCCCTCAGGAGTTTCCAGGATTTGTCCACATCCACGCGTTCTGTCATGCTCTCACCTCAGACTGTTCGAAAAAAGAATGCCCCTGGCATCCCTCAGGGGAACATCTTTTTCACAAAAACTTTTTTTTGTCCCAGAGGAGAGAGAAATGTGCATGATTTAGAGAAGATCAGGAAAGACTTCCGCCGCGGCAAATCTTCAGAACAGCCGGAACCACGGCTCACAGCCCGAAAATATACCGGCCGGCCCCAGGGTAAAATCACTGCGGAGGGGGCCGGCACAATCAGGCAAACCCAGGGAAAAAGGCAGCCCTGTGTCAGAAGAAGCGGCCTCTGCCGCCCGGACGTTCCAGACAGGCTTCGCCCCATGAACCGGGACGTGGAGAAACGGCACGGAAGGACGCAAAAACGCTCGTCTTCCGGTCAGGAAGGCGGGCGCTGAATGTTTGCCCTGTTTGGGAAGCTCTTACTTCTTGTGGCTCGAGCGGAGCTTGACGCGCATGGGCGCGTACTTAATCTCAAAGATGCGCCTCAGGCTGTTTTCAAGGTAGCGCGCGTAAGTGGTCGGTACGCGATCGGCATCGCTCACGAAAAACACGAACGTCGGCGGCTGCTCCTCAGCCTGGGTCAGATAGAAGAACTTGGCGCGGACGCCCTTGACGAGAGGCGGCTGATGGGCGTCAAGGGATTCCTTCATGGCCCTGTTGAGCTTTGCCGTGGACACATGCACGCCGCATTCCTCATGCAGGCGCCGGCAGATGGGCAGAATGCGGTCCAGCCCGGTTCCGCGCGCGGCTGAGGTAATCAGTATCGGAACATGCTTGCAGAAGCCCAGCATCTTCCTGGCTTCCTCGACGACGTCCTTCATCCTCGAGGGATGGATGAGGTCCGATTTATTGATGATAATGATGAACGGGATTTTGCGGGTGTCCAGCATGTCCATGAGACGCTTGTCCTGGCTGCCCACGCCTTCGCTGGCATCGAGGGTCAGCAGGGTCACGTCGGCCTTGCCGGCGGACTTGATGGCTGAGTTCACGGAATACTTCTCTACCGTGTCGGTGATGCGGGCGCGTTTCCTGACGCCCGCCGTATCCACGAAGACATAGTCCTCGCCATCAACGGTAAAACGCACGTCCACGCTGTCGCGGGTGGTACCGGCCACATCGGAGACAATCTGCCGGCTCTCTCCGGCAAGCGCGTTGACGATGGAAGACTTGCCAACGTTGGGACGCCCGAGCAGCGCGAGCCGCAGGGCCGGACGCTCGAGCCTGGCGCCGAAGGCATCCTTGGGAATGAGCCTGGCCAGCTCGTCGGCGAGCTCGTCGAGATTGTGTCCGTGCTCAGCGGAGACCGCGATGATGGGGAACCCGAAGCCGTGAAATTCGGCGGTGCGCTCATAGGTCTGTTCCGCGCCATCCACTTTGTTGACGACGCAGAGCACGGGCAGGCCGAGCCTGCGGATGTGATTGGCCAGGAACTTGTCCGCGGGCAGCATGCCCGACTGGCCGTCTACGACGAAGGCCAGGCCCATGGCGTCCTTCACGCAGCGATCCACCTGGGCCAGAATTTCCTTCTCGAAGCCGCGGATGCCCGCGGGGCCGTCCTGCACAACGGCGCGTTCGTCCAGCGTCACGCCCCCTGTATCCACGATCCCGTATTCCGGCTTGTCCTTTCTGCGCACCACGCCCTGAAGAGCGTCGCGGGTAACGCCGGGCATATCGTGTGTGATGGCGCGGTTGCTGCGGATCAGCCTGTTGAAAAGCGTGGACTTGCCCACGTTGGGGCGCCCCACGAGGACAATGGTGGGAAGTTCGTACTGCATGGGATTGACCTGAAGGTAGAAGTTGCCGGAGTCCCTCTCTGCGGAACGCGCGGCCTGTGGCGGAAGGGAAAAGCCCTCCCCTGAAAACGGCTTATATCTTAGAGACTGGTAATTATGCACTATCCCGTCTCTGCTGTCGAGTGCCGGAGCAGGCATAAATTTAAAGTTTTACTTTAAAAAAAGACGCAAAAACAATCCACTGTCACGCCGCAGGGCCTTTCGCGGGCTGCCGCAGAGCCGAAGCGAAGATACCGATGGCGGTCAGGACCGTCATGACAGCGAAAGCGATGATAATGTCCAGGGCGAGCAGATCGCGCGGAGCGAGGCCGGGCCACTTCATGGTGAGGACAACGCCGGCCAGGGCCATGGAGAGGGACTGTCCTACGAGGCGCGCGGCGCCCAGCATGGCCGACGCGATACCATACTGTTCCCTGTTCACGGAACCCATAATCGCGGAATTGTTGGGGGCCCCGAAGAACGCGCTGCCCACGCCCGTTGCGGCGAGAGCCGGAAGGAGCGGCCAGAACTGACGGAAAAACACGCACGCGCCGACCGCAGTCAGCCCCAGGGTGATGACAGCCATGCCGATACAGCAGAGCCGGGTGCACCCGACGCGATCGGAGAGCGAGCCCATCAGCGGGGACAGAAGGCACATGGGCAGCGGATGCAGGAGCAGAATGAGCCCAGCCTCCCTCGAAGAAAATCCGAGGACGGACTGCAGGTACAGGGACACGAGGAAGAGCTCGGCGAAGACGCCGGCAAAGTTGATGACGGCAGCCAGAGTGGACCCCGCGAACATGCGGTTTGTGGAGAAAAGACGCGTCGGCAGAACAGCCTTGTCGTCCGGCACACGGCGTTCAAGGACCACAAGAAGAACGGCAAGAACAATCCCGCCCGTGAAGGCCCAGACCGCCCAGTCACAGCGGCTTATTTCAGCGAGGCCTCCCATGGTGAGAAGCATGCTGAGCCCGTAGAGCACGATGCCAATCCAGTCTGCACCCTTCCCCGTGTGCGGCAGGCGCATGGGGTCGCGCATGGAGACAAAGGAAAAGGCCAGAGCGAGGGAGCCCACTGCTGCGAAAATCCAGAAGATGCTCCTCCACCCGAAGTAGAAGTTTGCCAGACCGCCCACGCAGGGACCGAGCGTACTCCCGAGGAACACCATGCTGATGTTCCACCCCATGGCGAAACCGCGTTTTTCCGGCGGGAAAGTCAGGCTCAGAATGGAATTGTTGGTGGCGAAGATCATGGCGCTGCCGAGGCCCTGCAGAGCCCTTGAGACCAGGAAGCCGGCGTATTCCGTCTGCAGGGGCGCGATGAGGGCCGAGATGACAAACACGGCCATGCCGGCCATGAAGACCAGCCGGCAGCCGGCCTTTTCCGTCACCTTGCCTACGGGCAGCATGAACACGATGCAGCCAAGCAGAAAGGACTGCAGAATCCAGGCCAGACTGTCAGGTCCCGCGCCGTAGGCCCGTCCAACGTCAGGAAGAGCGGCCGAAAGCGCGCTCCCGGCAAAGGGCGTGAGAAAGGAAGCCAGCATGACGGCGAACAGGATATTGCGGCGGGTGCTCTCAGTGTATGTGTTCATGATCATTTTTTTAAAGTAAAACATGAAAGATAGAATCACACCCGGTGAGAAAAGGAAAAATTTAAGGAAATGCTTGTAATTTTTCGAGGCACTGCCAAAGCTCCCTTCCTGCCACTGTCTGATATTTATTCCCGCCTTACCGGTGGCCCCTGACATTCTGCTGAAACAGTTTAATCTACCTTCTGCCTGGCGGTGTCGGATTTCGACTCTTCAACGCTTTCTTCTATTATCTTAAGACACTGTTCGGTTTTTTTCAGCACATCCCTGCTCCAGAAACGGAGGACTTTCCACCCCAGCCCGGCCAGCTCGGCATCGGTTTTCGCATCCCGTTCCATGTTCCCCTTGATTTTTTTAAGCCAGAAATCCGGTCGGTCTGAATGCAGAAGCTGCTCTCTGAGACTCGGATATTTTCTGCTTTCATAGCCGGAATAAAACCCCTTGCCATGAAAAAATTCACTGTCAACGAAAATACAGATTCTGTACTTTGTCAGAACAATGTCCGGCTTGCCAGTCAGCGTGCTGAGATTTTTGCGGTAGCGGAAGCCCATGCTCCACAGTTTCTTGCGAAGAACAAGCTCCGGCCGGGTATCCCGGCTGCGTATAGCAGCCATATTCCTGCTTCTGGCCTCAGGTGTTTTGACATCAGCCATCAGACCCCCTCCATTTCACGAATAAAGCTGATAAACCTTGCTATGGTCCAGATACGGTTCCTGCGTTCCTTCGGATAGGCAGGAATATAAGGCCTGGGCACTACAAGGATAACCTTCTCGGCCTCCATTTCGTCCATCTGGGCAACTGAAATCCCCTGCTGCAGAGTACAGAGGTATTTGTATCTGTCTCTGAATCTGTTGCCTTCATTCAGAATCTGACGCCATCTGTCCTTGCAGGTCGTTTTTGCAGCGAGGGAACAGAGTTTCTCCACCGGAAAAAGCAGGTTGTGGTAATCTTCCTCAGAGGGAAAAAGAAAATCGGGTTTTTTGTTCCCTTCCGTGGTTGCCTGAGCCGTATATCTGATCTCATTTCCGTCAAATATTGCGGCAAGGTGATGTTCGAGGCTTTTACCAGCTCTGCTCTTTCTACGGTTCAGAATTTTGTTCGCAAGTACAACAAATTCCCCGACAGAAGCAAATCCTTCCCTTACTCTTTCTCCATAAAAGGTGTCCTCAATCGCCTGAAACAGTACGAACTCCTCTTCTGTCCATTCCAGCAAAATCCTGTCAGGATCAGAGATGAGGAGATTCTTTGCAGGCAGGCTACGGTACACAAGCTGATGGCTTGCCTTAGCCAGAACATCGGAAGAAGGAAATTCACCTTTCAGGCTTCCAATGAATCTTTCGACTTCACTATCCTTTAACTTACTGTGCCCGGAGCGTTCAGTATTGATCAGCCTGTTCGTCTGGGCTGGTGTAAGAGAAAAGGAATCGAGAAACTGCTGAATTTCCTCATCACTATTCAGGACATACCCTTCATAGTCATCCGGGCTCTCTTTTACGAGAACAAACAGCGCACCGGTATATTCCGGTCGGAGAAAAGGAAAGCCCCTGCCGAAATTGGTTATACGATATTCATCCCTTGTTCCACGTCCGTAATAAATAAAACGGACGTCTGTCGTAATTTCCCTTCCCTGCCATTCAATTTTAGCCCACCGATCTTTATTGGCTCCTTTCTCCCCCTGTTCATCAAAAATAATGGCTACTGATGTTTTTGGTATATATATACCGGACTGATGTCCACCTGTTTCACCAGTGTCATTTGCACTCAGGAATTTACAAAATGCAAGAGTTCCTCTCAGGACAGCATCAATGGCTTTTTGTGCTATATCTCTTTCAGTCATTTTTTCCCCTTATCAGTTATATAGCCGTTCCCTTGAGTTCTTTCACACTGGATACGAACAGCGTTCCCTTTAAATTGAGCCTTGGCCAGACATGTAGTTTATCTCCGTACTGTGCCCCGGGAGAGCTGATTTTCAGATACTATTTCTTCAAGTGAGAGAGTCTCATCTCCCAGTTTGTCGATAAGTCTGTTTAATTCTGTTTCATTACATAGATCTCCCCTGTCCCCGTCAGCACAAATTAGTTTATTTGTCTGGGCTGGTGTAAGGGAAAAAAAATCGAGAAACTGCTGGATTTCTCTAGCTCTATTCATGACATACCCTTCATAGTCATCCCAACTTTCTTTTACGAGAATAAACAGCGCACCAGTATATTCCGGCCGGAGAAAGGGAAGCATCCTGCCAAAACTGGTTATACGATATTCATCCCTTGTTCCACGTCCGTAATAAATAAAACGGGCGTTTGTCGTAATTACCCCTCCCTGCCATTCAATCTGAACCCATCGTTCCTTATTTGTTCCTTTTTCCCCAAATTCATCAAAGATAATAGATGCTGATATTTTTGGTATATATATACCAGACTGGTGTCCACCCGTTTTACCAGTGTCATTTGCACTCAGGAATTTACAAAATGCTAGGGATCCTCTCAAAACAGCATCAATAGCCTTTTGTGCTGTATCCGTTTCAGTCATTTTATCGTTCCTATCAGTCAGTTATATACCAGTTCCTTCGATAGGAGTTCCAGACGGATATATAGTTCTCTGCCGGACTGCAATCCGTAGTTCGGTTCCGGAAAACACTTCTTCAGGAAAACAAATAGGGTAGAAAAACGTATCCGACCGGGGCTATCCGTCCCATCATTGTCTTTTGCACTCAAGAGAAATTACAGAGTGAGCAGGCTCCCGGGTGAAAAGATTCTAGTGCTTCCTGCTTGATGCAATTTTCTGACATCATTTTTCTCTCCATCGTGGCCGATCTTCTTTTCAAGCTCCTCCATCTTGGATACAACCAGTTCAGCCACATTCTCCATGAGAGGCACAACCACTGAATTACCAAACTGTTTATAAGCCTGTGTATCAGATACAACAATTTTAAACCAGTCTGGAAATCCCTGCAGCCTTGCACACTCCCGGGGAGTTAGTTTTCTGGGGTTTTTCCCCTTCTGGGCAATAAGTACTTCTGAACCGTCTTTATAATATCGTGCACTTAAAGTCCTTGAAATACCATCAGGAGCGGCAATTCCATACCCAAATCCGTTTCCAGCAGCCTTATGCTTTGCCGCATAATTCTGGAGATAATCCCATAACTTATCAGACAGTGTATATTTTTTATCCGGATCTGATTCAAGAATATCCTTCATTAACGGCTTGGGACGTTTTGGAGATATATCAAAAGAAAAAGCTATATTCCCCCCATACCTTTTTCGATCAAATCCCACAATAAGAATCCTTTCCCTATGCTGAGGAACAAAATTCTGCCCATCCAGAATTGAATAGAAAACCTGGTAGTCTAACTCATCCAGAGATTCCATAATTATTTTGAACGTTTTGCCCCTGTCATGGCTTTTAAGATTTTTTACATTCTCCAACATAAAAGCCTTGGGTCTTTTAGCCTTTAAAATACGGCAGACATCAAAAAAGAGCGTTCCCTGCGTTTTATCCTCAAAACCGGTCTTTCTTCCGAGACTCTGCTTCTTTGATACCCCAGCAATGGAAAATGGCTGACATGGGAAACCGGCAACAAGGATATCGTGATCCGGAATCGTTCTGGCGTCTACTTTTGTGATATCTCCATCAGGCTGCTCTCTGAAATTGGCAAAATAGGTATCCTGACTGTACGTATTCCACTCATTCGAATAAACGCATCTTCCTGCAGCATGTTCATATGCAATCCGCATTCCACCGATTCCGGCGAACAGATCGACAAAAGTAAACTTACATGACAGAGTCTCATCCCTCTTGCGCTTCTCCTTCTGGTACAACTCCCTAATCGCCCTAATGACAGTCCTCTGAGATTTCTCATGGTTTTCTTTCGAAAGCTTAATCAAAGCTTCATAAGTTGCATCATCAAGAAGGAAATTAACCCGCCTAGACATGATGACTCCTGGTATTCTTATACGTAAAATTTTTTCCTTTATAGCCCTACCTTTTTTTTACTTCAAGTTTTTTCGGAGCATTGCCAACTCCGATGCTAGGCCTGATTTTCCACGGTTCTGCTCTCGCTGATGGAATCCCCCGTAAACTCATCATTTTTTTGTTCCAACAAACTCCGGGTCATGGAAACAGAAAAGTTCCGGACAGCATCCCAGCAGGCTTCCTTCTTTGCCCATTCGGAAAGCATACGCCCCTGAGCTGAACTGTACAGTGCCTGCTCAATTTTTTCTGCCCACTTGGTGAGCATCTCAGTTAGGCCAAAAGGAAGTTTCTGTTGCTTCCAAATTTCCATGAGATCCACAGAATCTCTGTAGTTGTACGCGAAAGATGAAATTGTGTATGTGGTGATGATTCCCTGAAAGGCTTTAAACTTCTTTTTTGAAATGGAAAATAAACTCTTATAAAGAATGGCAAGAGCAACAATTCTTTTCCACTGGTCTGCATCCGGTTCCGTATAGGTACCAGCCTGCTCCTTAGCCGTCAGTTCATCTATATAGGCAGCGTAATTCTTCTGTGCCCCGAGTGATACGATGTGCGGAAGTTCGTTCCATGCGTTGATAAACTTCGCCACATCCGTCTTGGTCAGTTTTCTGTATGTCGGGATAATCATTTTAAGCCGCTTTTGCTGGGCGGTTCCCGCAAATCTGGCCAGCATAGTCTTATAAGCTCCGGATGCCCTTTCGTAAAACCAAAGCCCTTTCCCGTCAGGAGTATAAACCGTTTTAGACACATTTTCGAGGGCGATATGGTATTTATTGTTTGACGAGAGATCTGACGCTTTGATGCTGTTCTGACTGTTTGCGTACTTTGAGATGTTAGCGATTATATTCTGTCGGGCGTCCCCCTGAACGTCCTTGAGAATAATGATTTTTGCGGCAATCTGTATACGTTCAAGAGCAATATCGTGTCTTTTCCTTTCGGTGAAAAAGATAGATGCTGTCGTCTGGCCGCCGTTGACAATCTGTACATTTTCAAGCTTTTTAATTCCTTCCAGCCCATCTTCCCTTTTCTCAGTCTCAATTCCGTCAGCAAGCATAACGAGTCCGTTATTATAGGCCAAAAACATATCAGGTTCTTTTATCAGTGTGTCTCTGATTCCCCCGTTCACCTTAACGGTCGCTCCAAGAAAAGAACGAACGTTCGCTTCCAGAAGACGCACGCCGTGCTTGGCGTACATCTGTAACAGCATATTTCCCGGAATACTTGTCAGCAGACACTCATAACTGCACTCACTGCCGGACACAGATATAAACGGGAGCGGTGAGCCGCAGAGATCCGCGCAATCTGCGTTCACTGGTTCAGCCGCATTGCCCTCATGATCCATGCGGCTGAGCCGCCGGAGATCAATAATTTCAAAATTGACAATCTTATTATCGAAGAGAAGCGGATCGTAGGAAGCTTTACGATCAGTATAAACAGCATCAGTCAGAACGAATATCCTTAATTGTTCCAATTGCTGGTATTTATCATGAATAATATCAGCCAGTTCTCTGGCATTATTGATATCCGGAATTTTCTTTTCAAGTCCGCTGTGAGCGCACCCCTCAAGGAAACGAATGCATTCCTGTAACAATTTTTTGATCTGTGTAACACCGATCGACTGCACTTCTGCTGCTGAAATATAATTCGTTATAAACAAGTCCAGACATGTATCGTCTTCGTCGAGAAAATACCCATCCACTTTAACAAAACCGCTACCAATTCTGCTGTGATACTGCACAAGCACTGCTTCACCAGTCAGATCATGTTCCTGCAGAAGATCTAGCGCTATCCTTGTAAAAGTTGTTTCCGGATAGGCATAGGACTCCTCCATAATGTTCCTATTGTCCATCCTTTCTTTTATTTCAACCTGAAGGTATTCAAGATATTCCTGCAGATTTTCCCCGAGATCGTTCATGGTAGCAGTCCTTGGTAACTGAGCTGGAACTGACCGATGGCCTCTGGCCCGGCAGTTTTGTGATATTTCATAAGTACAGAGAAATTCTGCACGTTTCTGCCAAAACGAAAGCCTCTCCCGTACGCAACGATATTATAGCAATTTTTATATATTTATTAGTAAGAGTAATAACACTTTTGCAACATATTGTAAAGTTATCCTATCGTTCAATTATGAATATTATATTGAGAATTTCTTGGTCTGACCTTTCCTGAACTGCGTCACGAACCATCGTAATCTCTCCAAAAAATACTGGTGGCTTTATAGGTCACAACTCTGCCTTTATGACTTTCAGGAAGACTCAGTGTAAAGCCTACCAGAGGTAAATCTTTGGTCATAATTTCTTTATCACTGCAAACATCAAAAATGTACAGGATTAGCATTCCGCGGTCCGGCCTTGGCTCAAAACTCCGGCTGCCCAAACCGCAGACTGCTCTGATGGCATAGCCGCTTGGATACTGGGGCATTTTACTGTGCTGCCCCCTGGCTCTGTAAGTTATCTGTGTCATTTCCAAAGCCTCTTCCCACGCCTCCCCATCAAGAAGCATTTCCTCTTCATTAGCGCCAAGCAGACGTTTAATATTATATCTTTCTGATGCATTTTCCCACTGACGCAGGGGACGTACCACTTCAATGTCGTCTGAAACCTTCCATATATTATCCTTTATCTTACCGGAATTGTTTAAATAGACATCCCATGTGGTCAGCTCAGATACCTTGTTCATCTCTCTGATAAATTCCACAAGGTGCGCCGGATTCGTGCGATAGGCTTCCGCAGGAGAATGATAGTTTTCAAGCCAATCCATAATCTGTCTGGAAAAAACATTATGCCACAGAAAGCCTCTCCATGATCTGCTGGATAATTTTCCAGTCGTACGGGACGGATTAATCTCTGAAGGTGTGCCGAGCGAGCGGAGAAAGTCAGATACACATCTGAGGTTATCCTTTCTGGCATTTTCTTCTGAAAGAAAAGTAACCGTTTCCGGCGCAGTCCCGCTGAAAGACACACGGATATCATGTGCCGTCCTCATTTTCATAGGAGATGTAACAAGAAGCGCTGGATGGGTCCGGACTTTCAGCCCAAAACTTTTGGGAGTCTCACCCATTGCCGACATGACTTCAAACTCTTCCCGAAGTTCGGCAGTGGCTTCCGTGATATACCTGTAACTCTGACAGAGACCCAAGGTCGTATAAAGCCTGCACAAGTCCGCATACCCACTATGGTAGCCGAACCATCGCCCCATTTGCATGAGAGTGTCATACATTTTTGAAGGGCGGATAAAATAACTGACTGAAAGCCCTTCAAGGGTAAGCCCTCGGGAAAGTTTATTCCCTCCTACCGCTATAACTTTGTACCCGGTTTCCCTGTGGTTCTCATAATCGAGCGCATCCTTGGCCCGCCCATTGACGCAGGAAACCGTTATATCCATAACGACATTACGCAGTACTGGAAGAATCTCTTCCCAGGAAACATACCTCCCCGCATCTTCAGGACTGTTATCTCTGAACCACTTCATGCTGCTCTGAAAGTCAGACTCCCAGAGACTGCGGAGAGAATCACGGATGGGCTGATCATTTATCCGACGGTTTATACGGCGCTGGATATCCTTGAGATATTGCCTGATTTGCTCATAAACTTGCGATTGCAGGTTATTGATCCGGGTGACGTGAACGAGCATGGAACAGTGTTTCGTTCCATCTCCTCTGCAGCAGCGTGCGGCACAGCACAGGATGAAAGCCTGAATGGCTTCCTGCAGACTCTCCGGCAGGCTGTTGGAGAGCAAAAAAGAATCGACGTACTGCTTGCTTGGAAGCCAGCTAGTAGAATCAATAACATATCTTATAGTTTCGTTACTATAGGCATCATTGCCGAATACTTTTTCTGGCCCTATATATTCAGAAGATGTTCCAAGGTTAATGATGAACGAAGATGGATAAAGGTCCTGTCCTTCATCTGTTGTATGAGCCAAATCGTGGATAAATATGTTTGCAAAAGGAGTAGCCGTATATCCTACATAAGCTTTTTTATTGAAATATTTTAAAATTGTTCTGATAAGCCTGTTAATTGTTTTAGGATTATGGTCTTCGTTTGCTATATCTCCAATAACTGAACCATCTTCTGTATCAACACTGGCATTATCTGACTCATCATCAATTAACAATAATGGAAAATCTAAATTTATTTTTTTATCTTTTCCTGTTGAATTTGTAATACCTTTTAACCATTTTACGATATTTTCAAGTACATATTTATTTTTCTTGACAACAAAAAGCCATGGTCTGCTTTCAGGGGTAATGCTGAAATTCACCATTGCCCTCCTGCTAAAATCCCCCTTCTCTTTTTGATTCGTCCCACAGTTAGGCGTGATAGAAAAATCCTGATCATACAGACCGACGCCCACCAGTCCTTTCGGGTTATTTTCATTGGTAGTAAAACCTAAGAAAGCTTTCTCGAGGCGGATCTGCGTCTGCGAACGCAGACTGTTGTAGAGGCCAGCCAGCACAATGATGACTTTATAGCCTGCGTCCGCTGCTTTGCAGATAAGAGCGGCATAATTCTCCGTTTTGCCGGACTGAATACTGCCGACCACAAGTCCGCGGCGATCCCACGCTCCCTTTCTCTCTGGGTCTTCCAGAAGACCGAGAATGGTATCCGTACTCTCATCTATCTCTTCAATGTCATTAACAGCCAGCCCTGCCTCCTTTTCAAGCCATGCAAGATGCCTGGGCCAGTAACGCCAGTCTTTCTTCCTCTCCTCTGTCAGCCATGCTACGTGCTCTTTGGTATCCTTCAGAACTGCCGAAGGCGTTGAAGTAACACTAAACTGGCGTAAAAGTTCACTGTAACAGGCATCGACATCGGTATCTGCCTTCTGTTCCGGAAATAGGGATGATATCTTTCCCAACTCTTCTCTGATGATTTCAGGATTAACCATACCTTCCTGTTTCTGCCGCAGCAGAAGTTTGTTACGCGTAGTTGCCAGGATGAATTTAGCATTATCGCTGAATTCACTCATTCGTGTCTGCCTCCAACGTTTCTATATATGCCTTCCATTTACTGAAACCACTCATATTGCACAGGAGGCGCCTGACCTGCTCTACCGTGAGTTTTCTGTCAAGAAAAGCTCTAAATGCGTACCCAATAGCCTGTTTCATGGCTTCAGGCGGCGCACCGGTATCCTGTGATCCGCTGTTCGTTTGCGTTTCTGGCGGAGAGAGAGCAGCAGCGGACGCTGCCTCCGTTACGGGGATTGTCTGTTCAAGAATTTTAAAAAGCCTGCGCAGCTTTCCCCCCAAAGGGGAGCCTGCTTCCTGAAAAAGTTCGGCAATCAGAGGATGGGATGTGTTAATACGAAATCCCTCAGCCTGATCCCCTGTTCCGAGCCAGAGCTGATAGTTATCCGGTGTTCTTTCGTCAGAATGGATGGCTTTTCTGCCAAGGAGCATTGCTCTTGCCCTTTTACGAACGTCCTTTGCAATGAGTACGAGTTCTTCCCGTATGTCTGCCGGAGGTCTGGCCGTGGACTTTCTGATATCAATTTTCCACTCAGAGTCCGTAGAATTCGGGATATCGACGCGTATGCGGGCAAGGTTGCAGAACGGGTCACGATCCAGACCAGGCAGCTTCAGCCAGCTGCCGGCAAGGACAAGCCGATCATTTCTGTACAGATAAAACCCCTGGGACGCAGTCCATCCCCTGGGACGGCCATTAACTCTGTATTCGTCCCTGGTAAGGGTACCGGGTAACGGAAGAATAACGCCCTGGACGGTGGTGGCCGGCCCCAGATAGGCTTTTGGAAGGAGCAGTGTTCCTTCATGGCGTAACATAAAGGGATCCCGTGGTTTTACACGGCGGCCATTAATGAATATTCTCAAATGTTTTTCTGAGATATACACATGGAAGGTGACAGCGAGGTGGTCTTCAATCTCATCGATAACGTCAAAGAAAATATTTTCGTCGGGCTTCGGGAAAAGGCGATCAGGCAGCTCCCAGAGGACAAGTGTCCCATGGGAAAGCTGGCAAAGAGGATTCAGCCGCTCCCCTGACCCCTGGGCGGGGCCCCGCATCAGAAGCCACTCATCGCCGGATTGCGCGAGCAAATCAAGATCCCAGCGAAGACAGCTGAATTCTCCGTTCCTGACAGAGGCAACAGTCAGTCTTCTGCACTGGGACAAAGAAGAAGTTTTGAGTCCCAGACCAAACCTTCCGAGATCAGAAGTCTTCCTCTCAGCCCCCACTGGGATGCATCCCAGCTTCATCGCGTTACAAAGCGTTTCTGAAGACATACCGCATCCGTCATCCAGGATGCTTACCCAGCTGTCCTCTCCGTTCCACGTAAAATTGATATGTACGTTCCCGGCACCGGCGGCGATGCTGTTATCAATGATATCCGCAATTGCAGCGCCGGGAGAATATCCCATACCCCTCAGCGCTTCCAACAGTATTGGGGCAGAAGGCGGCATATTCAGACAATCCATCTCTGAAGATTTGGGGAAATTCCCGCTCCTGCTCTGCATGCCCCCTCCAATTTTTCCTTTGGCCGCAAAGAAAAGTTACGCTGGTACCATTGATAATTTTTATTATAATAAAAGAGAAGCGGTTGTAAGCTACCGCAAGTGCTAATCACACTCAAATCTTACCAATGACAGGGGAATTTCTCTCCGTATTTTCACTGATAAGGACGGGGCCATGCAGGAAGGAGATCCTGCCGCAACGGAAGAAACAAAAAGAGAAAAATTCATCAGGCTGCGGAATCCCGGATAAATGAAATCCTCAGTACGATCAGGAGTCCTGTAAATTCCGCAAGTACCAGGGTTACTCGTACAGGCAGATGACATCGGCCAGATTTTTTGGCGATCCCGACACACTGAACGAAAACGAAACAGGGGTTTCAGGTCCGCGGTGACGGCAAGCCATCGAAATTTTCTCTGAAATCAGATCAGTGAGGGGAGAAAGGGCAGATCCTGCCCCAGGTGTGGCTCCGAATCAGAAACCATTTTCCTCTTCTCTCCCGAAAGCTTCCCTGTACAGACGTTTCACTACCCCATCGAGCAGCGGGAACGAATCCAGCACCAGGCCGTATTCCTCAGAACCGAGTCCGTAAAGGCGCGCCGTCATGGCATCGAGGAGAGCGATACGCCGAATCCTTTCCTCCGGATCCGGCATTTCCGGCACGCTGCCGCGGAAAGCCGCAAACGCTGCACCGAGGTAAAGAGGAAGGGCGAGGCGGCCGAGTTTCCTGATGGCCGGTATATCCCGCGGGACGGGAACGGATCTGACGATGAAAGCGCTGACGTTCTTGGCCGAACGCAGGCGCACGTAAAAGTCGGCGCACAGGGAGGAGAGGATAACGTTCAAACCGGAGAGAAGTTCCGGATCCGATACCATCTTCCCCTTATATATGATTTCCGCCGCGTTGAGGGCGTTGCCGCAGAAGACCTTCGGCGGGATGACAGTGCCGATGAGGCTGCGGCTGTCCGTGGCCTGGGCAATGACGCGCCAGGCGAGCCGGTAGTTTCTGTCCGGGAGTTCGTCCGGCGAAGAGCGGCGACGCCGGGCAAGCCTTTTCTCTCCCTCCACAGGATCCACCCTGCGTTCCACCGGACCGAAGCTGGCGTTATAATGATGAAGGGTACGCCCCTGGAAAAGCGGCCAGCCGTTCCCTCCCTTCCGGAAGAGATCGGAGTCCGTCGTCATGTTGAACTCGGTGGATGTGAGGATATGCAGTTCTTCTTCCGGATCTCCGATGCCGGGAAAGGACTTCAGTTTCCCGAGCACCTTCATCCCGCCGGCTGAGCCGAACTCCCAGATGGTGAGCGTATCCGGATCGTTCCTGAAAATGGCTGCGACGGGATAGCGGAAGCGGCGGTGATAGCGTCCGGCGTTGAGGGGATGTTCCGCCATATGCGCGGCCGAAGGCCGTCCATCCAGCCAGACCGGATCGTACCAGGAAAATCCGGCGTCAAACGCGGCGTCGGGAGACGGCCTGCGTTTCATGAAAGTCAGGACATCGAACTTGTACTGACCGTGGATATCGAAAAGTTTGCGTCTGTTCACGAAAGTCACAAGCTCCCGGATGGTCGTCTTCTGCAGAAGAAGGCGGCGCAGACCGGTGCAGGCGCTGTCGATATTGAGATTGTCGGGCACGATGATGCCGCAGAGGCCGTCCTTCGCGAGAAGGAGATAAATCTTCTCGAGGAAAACCTTATAGATATTGTTGTGCCCGCGCAGGAAGGTGCCGTCACCACGGCGCGGCTGCAGCGAGGCGTATGTTTTCAGGAAATAGGCGTTGAGCGTGGTGACGCGCTTCCGGTAGGCCTGCCAGATCCCCCGCACGGCGGGATCACGGGCAAGCAGCGTTTTCTCCGCCTTCATGGCTTCCCGCGTGTCGAGGCGCCCGTAGTCCGGAATATAGTCCCGGAAGAATTCGGCCCGGTACGGGAGAATCACGTCCCAGGGCGGGTTGGCGATGATCACGTCAAAGCCGCCGTGCGCCGCGGCTTCGGGGAAATCCGTACGCCAGTGCACGGGCAAGAACTCCCCTCGCATACGCAGGATGTCCATGGCTGCCCGCTCATCATCCCCAGGGCCGCCAGAACTGCCGCGGAGGGGGGCATCTTTTCCGGAAAACCGCACTTCCCCGCGGCGATGGCCCGTCCCCGCTTTCCCCACAAATCCGGACGCGAGACTGCGGCAGAGGGCAAGATCGTCTTCAGCCTGTCCGCGCCGCCTCTCAGGTATGACGCTTCCGGCAAATTTTTCGCGCAGACGGGATATGCTCCGCGAAGGCTCGGCCATGAGTTTCATGGACGGGAAAGCAGGACGGGAGGACGCTTTTCCCTCAGACAGTTCCTCATAGGGCCCCACAATGCTGCTGCCGCAGACGAGATTCCCCTCAAGGAATGGGGGAGTCGGAAAGGAGCCGGGAACCGGGCCGGAAAGCCTTATCCAGAGCGTCATGCGGGCGATGTCGCAGGCCAGGGGATCGAGATCCACGCCGAAAAGGCAGTTTTCAGCGAGAAGCCGGCCGAAGCGCGTCTCAAGGTTCAGATTCCAGGGCTCTCTTTCACAGGCGCCGTCCGTCTCCTCGTACCTCCGGTGCGTGAAGCTCAGCAGGCAGTAGAGGGAAGCGAGAAGCATACGGCCGCAGCCCATGGCCGGATCCAGAACGCGGACAGATGGCAGAGCGAAGCCGTTTTTCCCGTCAGAGGTTTTCAGCTTTTCGCCGATGGTCCTGCGCACGAGGTGCCGTATGAGGGTGTCCCTGGTATAGAAGGCGCAGGCAGCCCTCCGCCGCCCGCGTCCCTCGAAGAGCTCCACTCCCCCGTCACCGTCCGGAACGAGACGCGTTTTCAGAAAAACCTCATAGAGCACTCCCGGAAACTGCGGGAGAATGCCTGCCCAGTCCACGGACAGCGTTCTTTTCCCGGCTGAGACCCGTGTGAGAAGAGAGAGGCAGTCCCTGGCGAGGCCGTCGTCAGAAGCGATGAGCTCCAGAAGGGGATGCGCCCTGCGCACGAAAAGCGAACCGCTGCAGTCATGGGCCAGCCTGTCGCAGATTCTCAGCACAAGAGCGCCGGAACGCGGGGGGAACGTTCCTGTCTCCATACTTTTCCGCAGGGAGGCCAGGCCGGACACGCCGCGCGCCGCGGCAAAGAGCGCGCCCGTAAGGCGCAGGACAAAGACCATGGCCTCCCGGTGAATCTCTTTCAGTTTTTCCCGTCTTTCCACTCTGTTTTTTCCGTCCATACCAGCCGCGCGCCACAAAGCCCGCGCCACGAGACGGAGGGCTGTCTGCGCCTGATCCGTCAGGACGGCCTCCACCTTTTCCTCGAGAGCGAGCGATTCCTTGTGCATACGGCTGAGAAAGCCTGTCATCCCTTCCCGGCCGAAGCACAGGGCGAAACACTTCAGAAGGCGCTCCCGCAGGGCTGCATCGGGACAGTGCAGGATGCTCTTCAGCGCAAAGCTCACGTCCTTGTCACCGCAGAAGCCGGTCCCCTCACCGGGAAGTCCGGATGTGAGAACCCAGACGTCCCCGTTGGTCCACGCGGCCCAGCCGGGCCTCTCTCCTGACGGCCACGACGGAATGGCAGCTGCGTCCACGGCCCGGCACAGCCCGGCGTACTCCCTGCGGTCATCACTGACGCAGAGGATCATCCCGGGAGCGGCGTCCTTTCCGGGAATAACAGCGAAGAGGCCTTCCTCCCCACCCTGCCGGGACAGGGGAACAGGTTCACAGCCGAGGGCACGGAGAACAGCACGCGCGCGCCCTTCCCCACGGCTCTCTTCCGGAGAGGATATTTCCAGATCCGGCACAGGGAAGCGCCGGAAAAAGGAACTCTGCGGCAGCACCTCTTCAAGATACTGCCTTGTCAGGAACGAGCCCTGACTGCCGGCGGATCGGACGCGCAGATACGTTTCATCCATGACGGGCGGCCTCCCTTTGCCCGAATAACGGGCAGGCACAGACCTGTTTTTTTCCCACATACACCATCTTTCAGGGCAGTGCCACGAAAAGGCGCTTTCCCCGTGTGATTTCTTTCTTTTCCTCCGTGTTTTTCCGGGCGTTCCCCTGCCTTCCGGGAGATCTTCCATTCCGGGGAGCTGCCGGAACGAATCTCCGGGATTCCTGCCATGCGGATGGCGCGATGCTCCGCCCTGTGACAAACGAAGCATAATACTATACAAAAGAGGAAAAGGAGAGCGGATGGAAAATATCAGCGGCGAAGAAACGGCCAGGCTGCTCAGACGCTTCGGCACTGTGCGTACCGTCCCCAAGGGAGCCCTCTTAAGCGGAAAGGAAGCCTACTGGCTGCTCGGGGGCATCTGCGCCCTGGCCTGCGTCAATGAGTCGGGCTCGCAGTATTCCTTCCTCTACTTCCACAGGAATATGCTTTTCGGATTCGTCCCCGTGCTCGGCCGCTATTATCGTATGAACAGGCTCGTCGATGTCCGCGCCTCGAGATCTTTCTCGGGCTTTATGGCCAAAACAGACTGCTCGGTCATCGAACTTCCAGCGAACGCCTTTCTCTCCGAAATAACCAGGGACAGGGAAGTCCTCTCCGTGGTTCTGCGGGCCGCGGTGGTCAATCTCGCGGACATGCTGAACCACTCCATGGTCATCGCTTCCCTGCCCGTGCCCTGCCGCGTCTGCTACATGCTTCTCGAGGCCTGCCCGGAAGAAGAACCCTATCTCCTGCCAGCCTATCTGAACTACGACGAAATCGCGGCGCATCTCGGCGTGCACGTCATCACTGTCACCAAAATTTTCGGCGCCCTTTACGACAACGGTATTCTGTCCAGGGAAGGACGCAGGCGCGCTGTGCTCGATAAAGAGCGCCTCATGCGCATCGTCCAGAGGGAGGAAGAGCTACCCTATCTCAAAAAACGCAGTTCCCGCTCCCGGTAAAGCGCCTCCCCGCACGCTTTTTTTTTCACAGCCCCCGGCCCAGGCCGGGGTTTTGTGTTTTTTCTCCGCTCTCTCCCCGGCTCTTTTTCAGGTTTTGTCACTTTTTTCACGCCAACCTAGTTATGGCTAGGGTTTGAATATACGCGTTTTTCTATAAGGACAAAAAGAAGAAAGGCGTTCCGGAACAGCCATGGAATTCCGGATCTGCGTCACATGCAGTAAAAAATTCACAGGCGGAAGGTTGCTCCGCCGGGAGACATATTATGAAAAAGTACGATGTTGTGATTGTGGGTGCCGGCCCCGCCGGCCTGACTGCGGCCATTTACGCCGTGCGCGCGAACATGAAGACCATTATGCTCGACAAGCTTGCCCCCGGCGGCAATATCGTCAACACCAACGAGATCGCCAACTACGCCGGCACCGGCGTCATCAATGGCGCGGAACTCGCCATCAAGATGTTCGAGCAGGCCCAGCAGACCGGTGCGGAATTTGACTACAAGACCGTCAACCGCATCGAGGACCTTGGTGACGTCAAGCGCGTGCACTGCGAGGAAGACGATGAAGTCTACGAATGCACCGCCGTCATCATCGCCACCGGCACCCGTCCGCGCAAGCTGCACATCCCCGGCGAGGACAAATTCACGGGCAACGGCATCAGCTGGTGCGCCATCTGTGACGGCGCCCAGTATCCCGGCAAGGACGTCGTGGTCATCGGCGGCGGCAACTCCGCTGTCGAGGAATCCCTCTACCTCGCCGGCATCGTGAAGAAGCTCACCATCGTGACCATGTTCGACCTCACCGCCGATCCCAAGGTCTGCGACAAGCTTCGCGCCCTGCCCAATGTGACGATCTACCCCTACCAGGACGTGCTTGAGTTCCTGGGCGACGACAAACTCACTGGCGTGCGCTTCAAGTCCACCAAGGAAGACGCCACAGAGCGCACCGTAAACTGCGACGGCGTGTTCGAGTACATCGGCCTCGAGCCCACGGCCGGCTTCTGCAAGGATCTCGGCATCCTCGACCGCTCCGGCTGCATCAAGACCGATCAGTTCATGGCCACCTCACGCCCCGGCATCTTCGCCGCCGGCGACATCATCGTGAAATTCCTGCGCCAGGTCGCTACGGCCTGCGGCGATGGCGCCATCGCCGGCAACTCCGCCGCAAAGTACGTGGAAGCGCGCCGCTAGTTTTTTAGAAGAACAAACCAGACACGGGCCGGGGCATCCGGCCCCCGAGGAGAACATTATGATCACTGAAGTTGACACCGCCGGATACGATGCACTGGACAAAAAGGGCCCCATGCTCGTGGAATTTTATTCCAAGACCTGCGGCCCGTGCAAAATGCTCGCCTTCGTCCTCAAGGACATCGAGAAGAGCATGCCGGATCTGCGCATCTACCAGATTGAATTCAACGAAAACAAGGAACTCAAGGACCGCTGCGGCGTGAAGGGCTTCCCCACGCTGCTCTTTATGGTTGACGGCAAGGAAGTCAGCCGTCTCGAAGGTCTCAAGCAGAAGCCCGTCATCGTCAAGGAAATCGAGAAAATCGTAAAGTAGGCGTCCTTACGCCTGCAAGGAGAAAACCCATGGTAAACGCCGTCACCTACGTCAGAGAGGAAAGCCTCATTACCTCCCAGAACAAGGCCGAAAAGAGCTTCCTCGAGAAGTTCCGGAAGGATAAGCCCTCCCTTGAGAACGCCACGGTTCTGGTCAACCCCTACTTCATCAACCCCCTCTGCGCTCTTATCCTCTTCATGACCGATAAGCCCTGCAGCGTCACGCTGACCGTGCACGGCAAGAAGTTCGAGCGCCACAACATCGTGAAGACCTTCGAGAAGAATGAAACCGAGCATGCCATCCCGGTCCTCGGCCTCTACGAAGGCATGGACACGAAGGTGACCGTGGCCCTCTCCACCGGTGAGTCCAGGGACTTCCTCATCCGCGGCCAGGAACTGCCGGCCGATGTCTGCCGCTGCCGCAACATCATGACTTCCTTCGACTTCTTCGGCACCAACTGGATGTTCCTGTCCCCCGCCGGCAAGAACCTCCCCATGGGCTATGACTTCGAAGGCAACATCCGCTGGCTCCTGACTGTCAACACCATGTTTGACATCAAGCGTCTTAAGAACGGCAACATCCTGACCGGTTCTCACCGTTTCTGCCACATGCCTTACAATGACACCGGCCTCATCGAGCTCAGCCTCATGGGCAAGATCTACAAGGAATACCGTATGCCCGGCAACTACCACCACGACATGGTGGAAATGCCCGACGGCAACATCCTTGCCCTGTCCCAGGACTTCCACACCGATACCGTGGAAGACCTCGTCGTCCTGCTTGACCGCGAGACCGGCATGACCCTCAGGACCTGGGATCTCAAGAACATTCTGCCCCAGAAGGGCCCGGGTTCCGGTTCCCAGAGCCCCCGCGACTGGTTCCACTGCAACGCTGTCTGGTACTTCGAGAAGGATAAGTCCATCACCGTTTCCGGCCGCCACGAAGACGCCATCGTCAACTTCGACTATGAGTCCGGCAAGCTGAACTGGATCATCGGCGATCCCGAGAACTGGCCCGCCGAATACCAGAAGTACTTCTTCAAGCCCGTGGGCGACGACTTCGACTGGCAGTACGAGCAGCATGCCTGCCTGCGCACTCCCGACGGCGACGTCATGTGCTTCGACAACGGCCACTACCGCTCCAAGAACAAGGAGAAGTACCTCAAGAACCGCGACAACTTCTCCCGCGGCGTGCGCTATCACATCGACACCAAGAAGATGGAAATCCGCCAGGTCTGGCAGTATGGCAAGGAACTCGGCGCCACCTTCTTCTCTCCCTACATCTCCAACGTTGAGTACTATGGCGAAGGCCATTACCTCATCCACTCCGGCGGCATCGGCTGGGAGGACGGCTACGCTTCCGAGAAGCTCGGCGCCTTCATCAACCCCGCCAAGAATCCCAATACTGACATCTGCGCCAAGACCGTCGAACAGAAGGACGGCGTGGTGCTCTACGCCATGGAAGTGGACGGCAACTTCTACCGCGCTGAGAAGCTGCAGCCCTATCACGACGGCGAAAACCTCGTCTTCGGCGACGGCAAGGTCATCGGCGAACTCGAAGTCACTGACACCTTCGACACCATTCCGGATCTCCCCGAGACCGATGAGCTCGTCGACTCCTGGCATCAGGTCAGGATTGAAGAGGACGATGACCGCATCGTCTTCCACGGCCGCTTCGAACGCGGCTCCCTCGTCATGCTTCTTCTGAAGAATGAAAAGGAAACCAGGGGTTACTTCATCAACACCGCCGCGGTCAGCTATCTGGCCATGTGCTCCGGCGCCTACCTCGAGGAAGACGACCGCGTGATCAAGCTGCACGTCAGCAAGCGCGGCCTCAAGGGCACCTACGAAGTGCGCGTCCTCATCAACGACAAGAAGTACGCCACCGGCGTCTCCATTAACTGCGACTAATCAGGAACGGGTATGCGGCGCCCCGGAACACGTTTTCCGGGGCGCCCGCCCCTTTTTCCCCCCGCCGCAGGGGCGGGTTTTTTTGACTCATTCTCAGAGGAGAGAGTGAATGGAAAATGCCAGCAAGATGCCGGTGATGAAAATCATCCATACCATCATTGGCCTCGTCATTATGTTCTCGGGCCACTTCCTGCCCAACTTTTCCCTGGTCGTGCCGCCTGACGCAAAACTCGCGCCGATGAACCTGCCCGCCGTCGACGGCGGCGTTCTTCTGAGCGTAACGCACACGGGCATGATCGTGACGCTGATCTTCTTCGGCGTCATCTACCTGTGGACCTTCGTGGATACCGTATGGCCCAGCCTTCTCGGCATCGTGGCCCTCATCTTCAGCGGCTATGCTCCTGCAGGAAAGGTATTTACCATGTTCCTTGGCAACCCCATGGTTGTCATGATCTTCTTCCTGCTCATGCTGGCCGCCGCCATCGTCTACAGCAACCTCGCCCAGTGGGTGGCCCGCTACCTCATGAGCCGCTCCTTCGTGAACGGCAGGCCCTGGGTGCTCACAGCCACCATTCTCGGCACGACCTTCATCGTGGCCTTCCTCGACCAGGTGACGTCCCTCTTCCTCATGTGGCCCGTGCTTTTCAGCATTCTCGAAAAGGCCGGATTCAAGAAGGGTGACAAGTACACCTCCGTTATGACGGTCAATATCGCCATCGTCGCCCTCCTCTCCTTCTCCACCGACCCCTTCAAGGGCGGCGCCTTCTACCTTCTGAGCAACCTGCACAATCTGGCCGCCAGCACCGGTTCCGCAGCTGTCGAACTGAACACGGCAGCCTACTTCGCCTTTGCCCTGCTCATTTCCATCTGCGTCATCATCCTCCTTCTCCTGATGATGAAGTTCGTCTACCGCATCGATGTCTCCCCGCTCAGGAATCTGGACGCGGCCTCCATCAATAAAGAACCCCTGCCGCCCATGAATCTGCAGCAGAAGCTCGTCCTCTTCGACTTCCTCCTCTACGCAGCGTGGCTCCTTATTCCCGCTATCATCGGCAAGGGAAATCCCGTGGGAGCTTTCCTTGCCAAAAACACGCTGACCGGTTCCGTGCTGGTCGTGCTCATCCTGGCCGTAGCCATGTCCAAGGGCAAGCCCGTCATTAACATCATGACGTCCAACAAGCTCTACGCCTGGCGCGTCTTCCTGCTCATCGCCATCGCCTTTCTGCTTGGCGGCATCATGACCGGCAAGGGCACCAACGTGGCTCTCGTCATGGAATACGGCCTCAGGGATCTTCTCGGAGGCATGAACTATACCGCCATCTGCATCTGCGTGATCCTCATCGGCATCGTCTTCACGAACTTCTGCAACTCCGTCGTGCTCGGCCTCGTGCTCTCTCCCGTGCTTCTGGCTGTCGCCGCCTCCTTCGGCGTGGATTCCGGCCCCATGATGGCCTGTTTCATCTACGCGGTCCTCATCGCGGCCTGCACGCCCGCAGCCTCGCCCTTCGCGGCCCTGCTCTACGGTCAGTCAGACTGGGTGGATCCGCCGGCCATAGCCCGCTATTCGATCATCTCTTCCTGTCTCGTGGTCCTGACCCTCGTCGTGCTGGGACTGCCCCTCGCCAAGATGATCTTCTAACCAAACGTCTTTCAGGCATTAAGGCTCCTTCCTCCTTTCAGAGGAACGGAGCCTTTTCGGCATACAGGACGTGCCGCACGCCGCGGCACACCGGGGTATTTCCCCCCACGCTGTTTTCCCGGCCTTCTGCCGGCAAGGAGCATTTCATGAACAGGTTCTTCGCTGCAGGTCTCGTGGCCGGCGCACTTTTTCTCGGCGCCCAGACCGCTCAGGCCATTGAAATTCACGACGGACCCACCGGCGTCACCAAGAACGAAGCTGACAAAACCTTCAAAGGCTACACGCTCTTCGCTCCCACGGTGAAATCCACGACCACCTATCTCATCAATATGGATGGCGACATAGTCCATACCTGGCAGAGCAAGTATCCGCCAGGCCTCTACGCCCAGCTTCTCCCCAACGGCAACCTTCTGCGCGCCAGCGCCCTGCCTGACAGGCCCGTGCATATCGGCGGCGCCGGCGGCCTGCTTGAGGAAATCGACTGGAACGGCAAGGTCGTCTGGTCGTACAAGCTGTGCGGCCCCAGGGAAGTGCAGCACCACTGCTTCAGCCGTATGCCCAACGGCAACACCCTGATCCTCGCATGGGAAGCCAAGACTCCCGAAGAATTCGTCGCCAAGGGACGCAAGGCCGGCACCTGGGGCGATAACGTTGTTGTCAACGGCATCAGGCTGACGGACTTCTGGATCGACTTCGTCCGCGAAGTGAATCCCGAGGGCAAAACTGTCTGGGAATGGCACGTGTGGGATCATCTCGGAACCGGAAAGGATCAGCTCGATCCCAACTACCGCCTTCCCAAAACGGTCGGCCCCGGCTACTCGGACTTTGACTTCACGCATTTCAACACTGTTGCCTACATCGCCAAGACCGATCAGATCCTGGTCAACTCCCGCAACTTCAGCGAATTCTTTATCATCGATCACAAAACCGGCAAGATCGTGAAGCGCTGGGGCAACCCCACCACGCACGGCGAGGGAGTCAAACCCAGCTGGTATGACGACGGTTCCCAGATCATGTTCGGCGAACACGACGCCGAGCCGCTCGAAAACGGCCACATCCAGATCTTCGACAACGGCTCCGAACGCCCGCAGATCAACAGATCCCGCGTCATCGAGATGGATCCGGAAACTGACAAGATCGTGTGGAGCTACGAATCCAAATATCCCACCTCGTTCTTCAGCTACCGTCAGGGCGCAGCCCAGCTTCTGCCCAACGGCAACAGGCTCGTGACTTCCACTCAGACCGGCCACCTCTTTGAAGTCACTCCCAACGGCGAAGTGGTGTGGGAATTCATCAACCCCGTGGTGTTCGGCAAGGCCCAGCCCATCATGCATGACTCTGATATGACCAAGGCGCATTACTGCATGGGCAACATGATTCACCGCGCCTACAGGTACGCCCCCGACTATCCCGGCCTGAAGGGCAAAAAGCTCGACAAGCCCGTGAAGTTCGTGCCTGACTGGCCGCACTTCCTCGATGTCTACAAGCCCCTCAAAAGCGGCAAGTAAGACCCGCTGACAAAAAGACACAGGGCGTCCCGCTGAATACGCGGGGCGCCTTTTTTGTGTTCAGGGGGGCGGATGCCCTGCCTCAGAGACACCGCGGACCGCCGGAAAAGCTCTCCAGAAGAAAATCAGTTCACCCTGGTGACGCGCCGGAAAGCCCCTGACTCCGGAATTTTTTCAGACCAGCGAAAAAAATTATCCCGGCACATTTACTTACCCGGGCAAGAGGCATAGAAAGAATACTGACTCTGTACGTTTATCGGAATCAGGGATCTGCCCGCAGCAGAGTCCTGACAGCCAGACAGTTTCCTCCGTATCCCGCCGCACTGGGCGGCGGGTTTGCACGGCGCCGTTCATCCCGGAAGGGACTGGACGGCGCCGCCTTGTTTCCTCCGGAGAAAAATTCTCTGCCGTCGTTTCTTCAGGCCTGTCCGGAGGATCAGACGTAAGGCGAAAGAATAATTTACCGGACAGGCATTCTGCCCGGTCCCGGCGGCATCGGGGAAAAACGCCGGCCCGGACCGGTCAGATCTCCTTTTTCAGGTATTCGATAAACAACGCCGAAGCTTTTGAAAACCGCTGGTATTTTTTCCAGGCCACGCACACGCCGGCCTCAAGGGACGGTTTCAGGGGCCGGAAACAGAACGGACTTCCGGAAGAAGTACTGACAATCCCCTCAAGGCAGAGCGCGTACCCCATCCCCTCTTCCACCATGCGCGATGCGTTAAAGAGAAGGTTGTATGTCGCTGCGGCATGGAACCGCTCAGCCTTTTCTCCCAGCCATCCGGCTATTTCGTTTTCCACGAAAGTCTGCCCCGAAACAAGGATCGGCAGCCCGGCCAGGTCATCGGGCGTGATGACGTCCTTCGACGCCAGCGGACTGTCCTTCCTCATGAGGATCCCCCAGGTCTCCTTCACGGGGAGCCGGATAACATCGTATTTCGAAAGATCGGCCGACTCGATGAACACGCCGAAATCATCCAGGCCTCCGGCTATCCGTTCCGCTACGGAGTCCGCGTTGCCGCTGAAGAGGTGGAAGGTCACGCGCGGATGCGCCTTCTGGAGGGCGCACGCAGCTCTGGCGATAATACGCATGGCAAACGTCTCGCCGCCGCCGATATAGACGTCACCGCTTACCCCTTCCGCCGGATCCGCAAACTCGGACTCCGTTTTCTCCACCAGCGCAAGAATTTCCCTGGCCCTGTCGCGGAGGAAAAGCCCCTCCTCTGTGAGGGCAATACTCCGCTTTCCACGCAGGAAGAGCGTTTTCCCGAGCTCCTCCTCGAGTTCCATCATCTGCCTCGACAGCGTCGGCTGCGTCACGTGCAGGGCGCAGGCAGCTCCGCTGATGGTCCCCTCCCTGGCCACAGCCAGGAAATAACGAAGCACTCTCAGCTCCATACGTTCTCCCTCCATGACAGTGTTACGCGGTTATTACCATGCTTTATAAGCATTGTGAAATATTCAATATAAGTATTTGCTATTATTAATCTCCTTTACGTACATATCCGGAAGACAGAGTTTTCACCCGGACAACAAACAAAGGAGAAAAACATGACTTCATACAGACTCGCCGGAGCGTCAGCGCTCCTTCTCGGCCTGCTCTCCGCCGTTCCTGCCATGGCGCAGGAATCCGGCATCCCCGATGACGCTTCGAATTTCTACAAAAGCGACAGGGTGACCATGCAGCCTGTCACCTTTCCGAATCAGTACAAAATGACCATAGCCGGAGACCTCTTCGTACCGAAGGGCATGAATCCGGGGCAAAAACATGCAACCATTATCGTGGGGCATCCCATGGGAGCCGTCAAGGAGCAGAGCGCCTGCCTTTACGCCACAAAGATGGCGGAACAGGGCTTCGTGACCCTCGCCGTTGACCTGAGCTTCTGGGGCGGCAGCTCGGGAGAACCCCGCAACGCCGTGTCTCCCGATCTTTACGCCGAGACTTTCAGCGCGGCAGCCGACTTTCTCGGCACGCGCCCCTTTGTTGACAGGGATAAAATTGGCGTCATCGGCATCTGCGGCAGCGGCAGCTTCGCCATCAGCGCGGCAAAAATCGACCCGCGCCTCAGGGCCATCGCAACGGTAAGCATGTATGACATGGGCATTGCCACACGGAGCGGGCTCGGACATTCCCTGACGCTGGAAGACCGCAAAGCTGTCCTGCGGGAAGCGGCGGACCAGCGCTGGGTGGAAGCTGAAGGCGGGCAGACGAAATACACGGGCGGCACTGTGCATAAGCTGACCGAGAAGTCCACGCCCATTGAACGTGAATTCTACGCCTTTTACCGCACTCCGCGCGGGGAATTCACGCCAAAGGGAGCGGGCCCGCTCACAACGACGCATCCCACGCTCACGAGCAACGTCAAGTTCATGAACTTTTATCCCTTTAATGATATCGAAACCATATCGCCGCGTCCCCTGCTCTTCATCGCCGGAGAAAAGGCCCATTCCAGGGAATTCAGCGAAGACGCCTACCAAAAGGCCGCTGAGCCCAAAGAACTCCTTATCGTTCCTGGCGCCGGGCATGTGGATCTTTATGATCGCGTGAACCTCATTCCTTTCGCGAAACTCACCAGTTTCTTCAGGCAGGCGCTTCAGTAACCGATTGCCCCGGGCGGGAGACCTTCCCGTCCGCGGAACCATAGTATTCACCGGCACAGGGAAAGCCGCCAGGCTGCCACGGCCCTGTCCCCGCGGGCATGCCGGTATGATGGGACACGCCTCCTGTCCGGGCATGATCTTTCCCGGGGAAACCGCTTTGTACGGAAAAAGGCAGTCCTCTTCGTCATGCGCACGGGCCGGCTCAGTGTGCCCATGTCAGGCTTTTCCAGGCAGACCTGCGCCCCGGGATGAACACGCCGGGACGCGGCCAGAGGAGAAATAACAATGAAGCATCACCTTTTCGCTGTCCCTGCCCTTCTGGTCCTTGTCCTGTCCGGTTTCATGGCTTCCGAAGCCATGGCAGAAACCGCCGGGAAGGTCCGTCTCACTTCCGGAGGCGGAGAAGCCATCGCCGTCCTCGATGACACTCCGGCTTCCCGTGACTTCCTCTCTATGCTGCCCCTTGAACTGACGTTTAAAGATTACAACGGGACGGAGAAGATCAGCTATCTGCCCAGGAAGCTCGCCACGCAGGGCTCTCCCAGCTCCTGCACGCCAGAAGCGGGCGCGTTCACCTATGGAGAGAACATTTTGTGTAAATTCAATAACTTATAAGAAATTCCGCACCAAAATATGGTGCAGAGGGTCCGCCGCACAACGAAGGCCCGCAGATCGATGTGACCTGCGGGCCTTACTGTTTACTGTCCAATTCTACTGTCCAATTTGGACAGTTCTTGGCTAGTTTCTTTCCTGCTCCGGCAGCTGGAGTCCCCCGACCTCACTCTCATACGCGCTGCGGCAGTGATCTTGCTGCCAGAAGAGAAGAGTGTCGATAAGCCGGTATGGCCAGTCCCTCACTCCGTCGAGGTGCCAGCGCCCGTCATGGGCGGAAAGTCTGCGTCGGACCAGTCGAAGTGGGACCAAATTGGCCGGTCGACATAGGGGCACAGAATGCAGTACCCCTCCTCACGCCCGACACCAACAGCCAAGTCAGCAGCGGCAAAGGGTTCTGAGAGCAGGCAAAGCCTGCGCCCAAAAGAAGCGATCAGGCCCTGGCCATCTGTCTCCCCGGAGATGTCGGCCAGTTCCCTGCCAGTATAGGCAGACCAGAGTCCTTCCGACCAGCCGCGAAGGCTGGCGTTGCGTGAGGAGTCCAGCCCGCCAGACCACAGAAATGGCCGAAGGTCATACTCCGACACATACACACGCCAGAGTCGGCAACGCGCCGGTTCGACGTCGGCGCAGATGAGAGAAATTTTTTTAAGGTCTGCCTCAGATGGAATAGAGTCAAATCGCAGCTGGTACGCCGCCCAGTTTTCACCTTCGCCATCTTCTTCAATCTCCGCGGTGTATCCGTACAGAGCCAGGGCACGACGCATAGCTGCTGGTGTCCCTTTGATGCGGTGTCAGGGGACGGAGTTCAAAACAAATGCGCGCAGCTTCTCGTTTGTTTTTGCGGCGTCGCGGAAGTCCACGTGCCACTGCCACGCAAGCTGTTCGAGCTCTTCAGTGGAAAGATTTTTGAGGCCGCCCCGGGCCTCTGTCAGCCTTCTGAGCGGTGCCAGCATTCCGGCGGAGTCCTGCTCTTCCAGACGTCCGTAAATGAGAAGGTTCGGAACAGCCCGGACGATAGTCTGCAGGAACGGCGAGATCGCATCAGCCGCGGCAGCTATCTGGCTGTCACTGTGGATACTCTCGGGAACAAGCTGGCGGAAGACGAGGTCATGAAGATGACAGCTCATTCTTCTTCGAGGCCTCCGTACGTGAGGGTGACAGTTCCCTCTCTGGCAATTTCATTTTCCTTGAGCACAGTGTATACGGGAGAACGAACGACAACGCGCCTTGCTCCCGCCTGCTCCATCAGACTGATGAGCCTGGTCGGAAGAATGTCGCGTCCGGGCTTGGAGCGCTGCCAGAGGATATAGGATTCCACGGCAGAGGTGACAGCGCTGCTAATCGTCGCGAGCAGAGCTTCGTCCGCTTTTGACAGGAACCATGTTACATCCAAATCATAAAAAACACCATCCGGAGCCTGCACAATTACCGTGTCAGTGAGCGGCCTTACGTCATCGGCAGACAGTTTCTGGCGGACGGCTTCCAGAACATCTTCAGAGGGAAGTTCTCCCCCTTCCAGTACAGGTCGCACATCAACGGTGCCCGGCGTCGGGCAGGACACGGAGACGTCAGCGATATCCTGAGACACACCCATAGCCAAGGCTCTGTACATGCCGGCAGGCCCGGCGCACGTGTACGCCTCAGGGGATTCCTGGATGCGCTGACGGTAATGGGCGTCTGTCTCCACGTCCGCACCAAGCATGGTTGTAGTCGTATTCTCGACCGAAGCCACATAGGCGACAGGGTCCACCAGCACACAGATCTGTCCCGCAACGAACCCGTTAGCATCGCTTCCGGCTGCCTGCGCTGAAGCGGTGACTTCTCCGGATAGAGCCCCCGCCTGAATGACTACGGATTTGTCTGTCGCAAAAACCGTTTTCCCGTCAGCCGTTGCGGCCTTGGTTCCCGCGGGGATTTCGACGTCAAAATCAAGCTCTTCCTGCAGCGTGAATCGAAGCGTGCTCGACGCGCTCGAGGCGCCAAGACGCCGGGTGCCTGTCATAAGGCCTATGGCGTCCAGGTGTTCTCCCGAGGCGAACTGGAGCAGGTTCGCTTTGCCCGCCATATCGATGATGGAATTCTGGAGTGCAAGGACGTATGCCAGGGATTCCAGGAAGAGGCGCACGGGGTCGCCGGGGTACAGTGTCGTTTTCGCGATGGTTTCATAGGAAGTCAGGACGCTTTTCTCAACGTCCCCGACGGAAAGTTCTGCAAACGAAAGGCTCACAGTTCAACGCCCTCCCTGAGTGAAAAACGGACGACAGGGCGCACAATGCCCTGCATATGCTGCTCTTCCGTCAGCGGTTCAAAAGTCACGGAAGCGACGGAAACGCGGGGCTCGTACTTCTCAATGGCGTCAATCAGGCTGGCAGCCAGGTGAGCCGTCTTTCCCGGCGCAGGGGAATCGATCATTTCTCCGTCATTGGCGAATCCCCGGTCCATAGGCACGGAGTACGTCAGCGTGCGCAGTATGGTACGCAGGCACTGGCGGACGGAATCCATCCCTGCAGCGCCTATGATTACAGGAGAATCATCCAGAGTCAGGACTTCACTGCTTTGTGGCATTGCTGTTCTCCATGGGCATCCAGTACCAGCTCTTCATCCTGAGCGATAAATCTATACCGGACGGAGCAAGCCAGCCGGCGTCATTCGTCAGTGTGGGCGAGAGCCGCTGGCTGATTGAGGTGATGACCACCCTGCCCCAGTTCTGGCCGCACAAGGTAAGACGGAGTACGTCACCCTTGCGCATATGCGAGAGAAGCTGAATCTTAACGTCATCGGGTTCTCTCTCCATGAGCTGGCGGGAGAGGCGCACGTCCAGGCTGATTTCCGGCGTTTCCGGCCCAAGCCATTCCATGACCGGGTAGCTTCCGAAAACGTTATGCTCTTCGTACCTCATCCGGCTGTCTGCAGAAATATTCTGCGGCACGAGAACATTCATGGTTCCCGCTTCAAAAACGATATCACCGAGAGTTCCAACTTCCATGGCTACCCTCCGACAGGCTCACCGGTATCGGGATGTGTATGGTGCCTGAGCGAAACGGAGCCGGCGGAAATATCGTCGTCAGGGGCCTTGATTCCCCCGTCCCTCACTGTGATATTCCCGCTCACCAGAGCACTTCCGGGGTTGCCGTCTTCGTCAGTCATAATCACTGCCCCGGCCAGCTCGATGAACGGCGCTTTGAGTTTGATGTCTGTTTCCGAAGAAACGGAGACAGCGCCTTTCGCCTCAACACTGACATTGCCGTTCACCTTAGCGGTCAGCGTATGGGCCTTTCTGTCGTACCAGAGTTCCGTGCCGTCTTCGTATCTGCTGTAGGCGACCTGCTGTTCCTGACCGGGGGCGGGAACTGCCTGGGAATAAGGAGCGCCAAGGTACGCCCCCTGCTCCTCCCCCTGCCCGGACTCCAGGACAAGAGCAGTCTCGCCGATGTCTGGCAGTTTGATTTCCTGGTCCCGCAGAACGCGGCGCTGGAGCGTCTGATAGCTGTTCGTGTTGAGCTCGTCGGCGTCGTTCAGCTGAATCTGCGCTTCGCCGTCCTTAGTCCCTGTCACCCTGCCATATCGCATGGAGACGTAGTTTCGGGATTCCAGACGGGCTACACGGGCTTCGAGGTCAGCAAGGTTAAACATGAGCGGCCCCCCAAAAAGATTAAGCCCCTCCCTACCTGAGAAAAAAACCACCTACAAAAGCGAATAAATAAAGCGGGAATCCAAGAGTAAAAAACGTCACCACCGCCAGCCAGACGCCAACCTTGAGACAAGGTTTTACAGCCCATAGCACCAAAAAAACAATTTCTATAATATCCGGTATCGCATAAAGCCAAAAAAATTGAAGATTGAAAGCTGGATGCCTCATCCAGTACCTGCAGAAAAGTTCTGGTATGGGTATCTGCAAATCCTCCCAAATAAACGGCCCTGCAAAGGGAATTAACAGAAAAAGAGCAAGCGGCAGGGAAATGATTTTCAAGACATGGCGATAATCTACGCTCATAAATATAGTTCATAGATCCTCTCGCGAAAGTTTTCAACCTGATGAAGGACCGTAAACACATAAAAATCCCCACCGAAATCGTTCTTTGCCCTAAATTGTCGAAAAACTCCGTTGTTTAAGTAGATTCCATCTCCTAAAGGATTTTTAGAAAAATGTAATTTCTGGCAGTTCCAGCTGCCCAGCCCTATAATTTTTTCCTTCAGCCAACCGTCATCTTCAAACTGAAAGGCATCATAGGCGTAAACCGCGCACTTCTGCATGTGGATACGGTGCCTTCCATCAGGCAATGGCTCAACATACCCGCCAGCGAGTGCCCGCAATGTAAATCCGCCCATACATGCTTCCAGGCCGTCAACATCTCTCACTGACAGGCTAATGTCTGAACCGGGGATTGGACATCCCTGATGGTAAAACTCGCCCCATCCTGGCCAGTCAATCTGGGTGAAATCGAATTTCTCTATCTGGCTGGTGATATACCCATGCCTCTTGAGAATTTTTCCGAGGCTCTCAAATGCGGCGGCATTTGTGACGTCATTAGAAATGTTGTCCTCAGGCCCTTTATTGATGGTCAGTTTTTGATACAAATTCTTTGCTCTTTCAAACTGCATCAGCCAGTCCCAATCCAGCCACATCGGTGTGCTGCCTGAAGGGCCAATCCGTGTCTTGTGCCCTATCCACCGCTCAAACATGGTTTTAAGATAAAGCCACCCCTGACGATCCTTTTCAGAGGCCTGCTTCTCCGCCATGGCTTCAGCTATATCTGGCAGACAGAGGATTGTTTTTTCTGCATCAGAAAGTTCTTCCCCTCTGCTTTTCCTGATGCAGAACACCGCATTGGAGAACATCTGCTCCCATGAAGATAGCTCGACGTCCGTGTTTTTATTTTTAGGCTCAGCCTGCTGAGCTGCCACGCCGCTTCTGCTTGTCACCTCCACGCTCTTCGCTACCAGCACCCTGTCTTCTCTGCTCCTGCATTTCGAGAGTTCGAGGGAAGTCGTGTAGCCGCTGGAAGAAAATTTGTGCGTGGCTTTCTTGACAAGAAAGTTCCCCGCAAAGACTCCGAAGCCAGTCAGGGAAATGACCTGGCCGGCATACAGCTTCGGACAGCCCAGAATGTCGATTGAACAGGTGTTTTCCTTTTCGTTCTTCTCCTGAAGCTTCGCTTTGGCCTTTCGGGCAGCATCCGCGGGGCTCTCGGTCCTGCTGTCGAGAGTAATGCTCTTGTCGGCGTCATCGGGCTCTTCGCCAGAGCGGTCTGCTTCCACTATGGCCGTGTGCGTCTTGCCCTGCTTCGGGTCCGTGTAAACGGACTTCGCCTCCGTGTAGCCGGTATCAGAGCTCGAGGTTTTGAAGCTCCAGCTGGTAGGGGAATACATGCTTCCCTTCATGGGGATGGCCAGAACAGCCTCCTGCATTTCAGCCTTGCGGCCGTCACGAATGACGAGTTTCCCGTCATGCACCTTGCAGTGGAAACCGTTTTCCCGGCACTGCCTGTTCAGGAAGCCGAGGTCACTGTCACTGCGCTGGTCCTTCCGCTCAAAGCTGCAGGGGTCGCCATCATACTGGAGTTCAAGATTATGCTCCTGCGCAATCTGGCCGGCGACGGTCCGGAAGGAAGAGTTCTGCCAGGCACGGCTCTTCCGGCTGTCCCGGAGACCTGTCGTCATAGCTGACGTCAGAGCTTTGATACGGACCTGCGTAGGCGGCCCGGAGTACTCTATCTCGTCAATGGTGAACTCGCCGCACAGAAGCTTCAGGTCCCTGCCAGGCTCTTCCCAGCTCCTGCAGACAGCCGTGCATTTCACTTTCGTTCCCTTGGAGGGCCTCCAGTCGCTGCTCCAATGGCCGTCGCGGTCGTGCAGCGTAAACTGCAGGTCGTCCGCTTCGCCATCAGCACTGTCCGTGTACGTCAGCTCTTTAAGATACGGAGCAGTGTAGTCTGTGGCATCATGCCCGCCAATCCAGAGTTTGATTTCAAACCGTCTTGCTTTTTCTTCAGTCATTGCTCACCCACCCCGGAAGAACTTCGGCAGAAACAGGAGCTTCCACTTCAGGGACAGTCAGATCAACGCCGGCAGAAAAAAACACGACATCGGCATAGCCGGGGTTGGCGTCGATAAGCTCGCGGGCCATGCTTTCCCTGCCCCAGATGCGATAGGCCGCCGCGTCAAACGTATCGTCCTGGATAGTCCGGTACAGATTAGTTTCCAGCAGCGGCATACATCTTCCTCACCTGGTCATTGACTATGTTGGAAATCATGTTCTGCAGGTCGTTCTGATGGGCTTTCACCACATTCATCACGCCATTGGCAAAGTCTGCGGCAGGCATCCCGTTGATGGTGAACTGGAAGGTGGCCGCATTATTCACGACAGGGGCCTGTGCTGGCGCAGCTTTGGGTGCCGGAGCGGCAGCAGGTGCGCTTTGAAGAGCCGGCAGAGAGGCCGGTTCTTTCGCAGAAGCCGGCTGCGGGGCAAGAGCCTTCGGCTGCGCCCTGAGCCCTGCAGGCCTGGGCGGCCCGTACATATCCGGCGTGGGGTGAGCTTTCGCATACTCTGCCTGAATACGGTTGAACTCTCCGGCCGAAGTCCCTGCTGTTCCCGGAGCCGCGGCCTGCTTCTTCGCCTCTATTTCGGCCGCTGCCTGACGCCATTTGGCGTCTTCGGACTCAGCAACCTTCTCTTCAGGGCCGGAAACGATGTCGCTGATTCCCTTCATGGCCTTAGTGAAATGCCCTGAGACCCATTCGCGAATTCCCTTCACAGCATCGGAATTCCAGGCTTCGGAAGCGCTCTCCGAGAAGTCGTCCCACATGGAACCAAAGCTTTCCCCAATTTCCTTTATGTCAGCAAGCATCCCGTCCATGACAGTTCTCGCAGTCTCAGAATTGTTGTAAAGGACGACAAGGCCGCCGGCCACAAGGGCAAGGCCTGCAGTGACCGGGTTGAAAGCGGCCGGTCCAAAACTCAGCAATCCTCTGAGCCCTCCAGTCAGCGCAGTAGAACCGGCCGCTGCTGTTGCCGCGGATCTGCCTATGGATGGCAGGAGCATACTGAGCGCAGAAAGCCCAGGCTTCACAGCCCAAAACGCCATCTGGGATGCCAGAACGGCAGTTTTAAGACCTATGAAACCCGCAGCCGCCATGGCGAGTCCCTGCACAAGCTGAGGGTGCTGCTTAACAAAATCGCCGACTGCCCGGACGGCACCGGTCAGCCCCTGCACAATCTCACGGAGAGCCGGGGCAACTGTGTCGTACAGCGAAATGGCGACTTCCTCATACGCCGAATTCAGCCCCTTGAGGTCGCCAGACAGGTTGTTGGTTTGTTCAGTGGCGACTTTCGCCGCATAGCCCTGCTCATAGAGACTGGCAGACATGGACTGAATCGAGCCATCTGCTGCGGCCTTCATCAGGATAAGGCCTTTGGCGAAATGCTCCTGGCCGAACAGGGCTTTGGCCATAGCGATTCGCTGTGCCTCTCCCATGTTCCGCATTTTTGCTTCCATTTCTTTCAGAAGCGCGGGCAGGGGTTTCATTTTGCCATGAGCACCCTTAACGCTGATCCCCAGCTTCTTAAGAGCTTTGCTGGCTTCTGACGGCGGGCCCGCCATGCGGGAGATAATGGCGCTCAGGCCTGTACCTGCCTGTTCTCCCTGAATACCAGCGTCACCAAGCTTGCCGATCATCGCCGCCGTATCCTGGAAGCTCTGACCGGCATTGGCCGCAGCAGGCCCCACGTATTTGAAAGAGTTGCCGAGAGATTCCAGCGTCGTGTTTGACCGGGTAAACGTTTTAGCCAGGACGTCGGACACGTACCCCATCTGCTCGGCCTTAAAACCGAAGCCAGTCAAAATATTGGAAGCGACGTCAGCTGTCTGGCCAAGGTCCATTGCGCCGGCAGACGCAAGGGAGAGCATGCCCGGCATAGCCGCCATAGTCTGATGAGCGTTGAAGCCGGCCATGGACAGATACGTCATACCTTCCGCGGCCTCTTTGGCGCTCCAGACGGTGGTCGCGCCAAGCTCCCGTGCCTGTGCGCTCATGGCCGCCAGGTCCTGAGTGCTGGCCCCGGATATAGCCCTGACCTTCGACATGGATTCTTCAAAACCGATGCCGACTTTGAGAGGCTGGGCCAGAGCCATGGCGCTCATGGCCGTGCCCACGGCCCTTCCGTAGAACTCCGCACGCTTTGCAGACGCCTCCTGCAGAGTATTCTGTACCCGCAGCTTGGCATTGTACCTTTCGAGAGCTGCGGAGGCCTGGTCATGGCTTGCCCTGAGAGTTTTGGCCGTCGCGCCGTACTCTCTCGCAGAAGCCATAGCCTCCCTGTACTGGCGGGACACCTGGGTAAGGGCACGCGTCAGCCTTGCATCCCCTGGATTAGCCTTAAGCTGGCTTACCAGGGCATCCCGCTTGCTCTGAAGCTCCATGGCGCGGGACATGACGCGCTGCTGCTTCGTGGCCGCGGCCATCGCGGCGCGGGTTTTCTCGATAGAGTTTCCCACGGCTCCGAAGGCCTTTGCCACGGACGAACTGAGCGTAGCCCCGATTGCGAATCCAATTCCTATGGTTCTAGCCATAGCGCTGCTCCCCTGCCAGGCGTGCGTTCACACGCTCTGCGGCTTCCAGCCATTCAGACACACCATCAGCCGGCAGCCGCCGCATATCGGAAAGAGGCATGCCTGCCAGTCTCCCGAGCACGACGGCTGCCTCTATAAGACTATCCCTGGACGGGCTTGCGAAATCGGGCAACCATGTCATCAAGCGCATCGAAGTCCTGCAGATCAAGGAGACGAAGATCCTCGATGTTCAGGCCGCACAGGCGCGCAGCCAGCCGGGCAGAACGAAGAATGACATCACCCCCGTCCGGAGGAAGGTCGAGGATGTCACCCACGGTGGGACGCCGGACTTCGAGATGGTCGAGCTTCTTACCGTCTGCGAGAATGACGGGATGATTGAGCTTCAGAATTTCATGCTCAGACATTCTTTTCCTCCTACTCTACCCTACATGCCAAGATTGTTTCTCACGGTGGAGAGAACGTCCTTACCGTTCACGAAACAAATCATGTTAAGCTTGTCGACTTCCACGCGCTCAGTTCCGCCAATCCAGACTTTGATGTACTCACATTCAAATTCAGTCTCGGGTTCCATCTTCTTCCCTGCCTCCATCTTTCCAAGACCGATGGTCTTAGGCATGCCCCTGACGACAATTTTCACAGCCCGGTCAACAAACTGATGTGTGGCAGCATCAAGGTCCTGAAGGTTCCCCCGGATGTCGAGATGATGCCCTTCAGGCGACATAAGGGCCAGAAGGTCCGTCGTGACGGTATTCCAGGTGAGCTTGAGGGACATGGACTTGAAGTGCCCCTTGACGGGCATGGACAGCTCGCCGCCAATGCCGAGACCGCTGACGTCTTCAGTCATATATTCAAAGCTGGGGAGTTCCACCGTGGCCAGACCAAGCTGGGAAGCCCCCTCGAGATAAACCCGGGCGTTAGTAAGAACCGTGGGGATCGGTGTAGTCGCCGCAAGATATTCAGACATTTTCAGTCCTCCTTATTCGCCGAAGAGAGTGCTGAGGTAGTCGGGATCGTATTCGATGGTGAACACGAGTTCCTTGGCTGCCTGAGGAGGCGTCACATACACATGCCAGGTCACCTTCCCTGCCAGCAGATCCGTTGTCGGATTTTCGTCAGCCTCGAACGTGACACGCCCGCCAAGGATGTATTCCTTGCCAGTAAGACCATTCAGCCAGCAGTTGAACGTATCCTGCACAGTCTCGATGAGGCGGCGGCGCAGGGGTGTGGAGACGTACTGCCAGCAGGTGAGAATCAGAGTATTCCCAATCCAGTTGAACATCCTTCTGACCGGAATGCTGGCGTCCTTGATGTCGGTGTTGCCAGGGTAGACGGTCGTCTGATCACCCCATACACGAAGGCCGCCGATGATATTGAGGCCGGTGACGATGCCGTTGCCGTTCAGCTCGGCTGCTTCGAGAGGAGTCAGATGGAGCTCTTTGCCGGCATGCACGAGGCCTTCGCACAGAAGTTGGTAGTTGGACGGGCTCCAGAAGGGAACGTCGCCGTTAGCAGCGTCTCTGGAAGCCATGGCGGCTGCGAGATGGACAGTGCCAGGCTCAGTGACTCCGTTATACGTGCAGTCTCCGAAGAAACAGCAGCAGTTTTCCAGAGTAAGATTGCTGTCGTTGAGCCAGGCTGCAACCTTGGAACGGTCAGAGACAGAAGCGGGCACACCAAAGAGCCCCATGGCCTTGAAGAACCCGGAAACGCCGGAAGCCGCGGCAGCGACTGCGATGGATACGGCAGGTTCGTTGCGGCCGGGAGCCAGGACAAGGCCGGGTTCCAGACGGAAGCGGGGATAGACCTCATCCACAAGAGAAAGACCCGTACGGTTTCCGGCAGCGTCAACGCCTCCGATAATATCTTCGTCTTTCACCTTGGATACGTCTGCCGTGCCGTCCTCATCCTTATGTCTGGCTGGGTCGAAGACGTTGATGAAGACGGCAGGAGCAACGCCATAGCGGCCAAGGTAGACTTCTGCGGCCTGATAAAGAGGAAAATCTTCCTTGTTTTCATTGTCACCAGGAGCGCCAAACGTGGAAACGAACTCGGAGGAGGAATAGATGAGCTTCGGTTCGTTAACCGGAGCCGCGGAAGAATCTGTAAGATGATGGACCGGTGCCACGCCCACGAAAACCGGGAGCGCGGAATTCGCCTGGGCGGGAGTGGCAATAGAAGTCGCCTGCTCCTGGATATATACGCCGTGTCGATACTGAGCCATGGAGTATGTCTCCTTAAATTCCCGCCGGAAGTTCCCAGCGGGTCAAAATGACGCCCTCCTGGTAGGGCTGTGCCTGGCCGTCTGGACGGCCCCAGTCAATGAGTCTGTCCCCTTCCCAGAAACCGAGGCGGTACCTACCCTCGAGGGGGACGGTCTGCGTGCCTGCACAGTAGCTGGCCACGCGGGACATTAAATTGTGCAAATCCTCGCAGGCGTCTTCGATGTCTTCAGCCTGGACTGCGCACCTGAACGCGATCTTCACACTCTGGACTTTGTCGCTGAGAAGACTTCCCCCGAGATCCTGAATAAGGACAAACGGCACCTGATTTTCGTCCGTCTTGGATGGGAGGGAGCCGATGTAGACTGCCGGGGGCAGGCTTGGGTGGCCATGCACAGGCAGGGAAGGTTCCTCGTCTTCAACAAAAACGGCATTCCCATCAGCCAGATACTCATCCCCGGCCGTGAGCAGGGCAGATATATGAAGAGCACCAGCCTCGCCCTCTCCCCCAAAGGTCCAGAGGCCTGGCTTCTGGCTGGCGATGGCGATGCCGGGAACGTCTCGGGCGTCTTCCTCGCGGGTGTTTTCGCACGCGGACTCTAAAGCACATATTCTCCTCCAATAGGCGGCAGGCCGGCCCTTTTCTCCGGGCATCCCGGCTCCTGGCTGTCCGGAGACTGACTGCCGGCCTGCTCCGCCACCTCCATTACCGGGGAAACGCTGAAAAACACGTTTCCCCGGTTTTCTTATCTTCCGGCAGACAGGGATCGGAGTCTCTTTATCCTGCGCCATGGGCTGACAGATCCACCGTGTGGCGCCTGATTTCACATCAGGGGCACACCCCGCCTAAGGCGCAGCAGGCTAAAGGCTGTATCCTGTATCCATTGTTACCTGCCAGTCTGACTGCCGGACACACGCCGGTAAATTCCATCCAGGAGAATATTTTTTATAAGGCACGTTTCTCCCCGGCTAAACCAGACGTATCCCCCGTGTCTAAATGCTTTTGTGGTAGTTACCTCAGCCTGACCGTTTTTGATAGTGAAGTGCAGCTGAATATCCCTGGCGGTGCTTTCTTCGGCGGTTTGCGGCTGATACACCGCCGTCGTGCTGAAACTCCCGCTCACGGCAGAAGCCTGAGCCTGGCTCCATCCGAAAGTCTGCGGTTTGTCTCTCTGCCACACGGCGATTTCCAGACAGTAGCCGCCGTTACCATCACGTCCAATGGTCAGATAGCCATCATCCCCCTGACGCCCGGCCAGATGGTAAAAACCCTCAAGAGGATTGGGCGACCCCGCAGCCCGTTCCGAATCCGCTTTGCTCACCAGGTCTTCCATAATCAGGATACGTTCCGCCAGAGCCTGAGCACAGGCCAGGGCTGCGTTTTCCCCTGCAGCTCCGGCCTGCTTCACACTTTCGTCAATGGTCGCGTCATTTTCTTTCTCTAATTTCTTGTATGTTTCTTCAGATAAGGCGTCAAAGGCTCTCTGAAGCCCGATCTCGTAACGGTCATACATTGTGCGGTAGGCATCATTTTCCCTGATGCCACACCTCATGCTGCTGCGGCAGAGCAGATGCGGAGGGGCACAGACAAAAAAGAGAAAGAACAAAAAAGAGAAGAGGTATGGCCTTCGACATTGTCCGCTCCTTTGTCAGATTATATGGACTGGCCCCGTTCTGAAACAGAGGCGCTATTCCCTGAACTGTGTTTTCAGGCTCACAATGGCCAAAGCGTTCTTTCCTTTCCAGATGTGAGGCCTGGCCTGCGCGGTAAAGCTGCCCAGGATGTCCTTTTCGTCGTCCGCGCTGTAAACTATTCCGTTCATCTCAATCAGACCATCCGCGCCCTGCCTGGCCCCGTCCACCCTCGCATGGTACACGGCCTCACCGGCAGCCCCTTCAAAATGATACCTCGTTCCATCGAAATGGAACCTGTCAGAGGGGGAAGCCGAATCCGGATGCGACGCGGAAAGACACTGCCTGAGATTATACCCAAAATAACGCCGGAGGCTGTCTCTGACAGAAGCGCAGTCTATGGTCAGAGAGCCCCACGGACATTCATGCGTGGCACAGGGCTGAATGCGGCTCCTGTTGTTCATGAAATTATGCCAGATGCCAAACCGAATCATCTCATAAGGATGAGCTGTATCGAGCACATCGTCAGCCGTAAAATTCATCATTCCGATTTCGGTGAAATTGGACAGAAATACGCCCATAGCTTTCCTGTCTGCCGCGGAAAAATTTTTTCCCGCAGATTTCTTTTCACGTATGAAGTCCCCTTCAAAACTGACACCGGCGCCCAGGATCCCGCTTTTTTTGAAGGCCTCCGGTTCGGTGATGACTGCCGTCTCCCCATGAAAGACAATCCGGATAGGATTCCTGGCATCACTCTGATCCGCAACCCACATGGCATTCCCCTTTAACCTGCCCTGGCCAGTCAGCTCACCGCTGTTAAAAGGAGCGTTCTTCTGGCAGGCAGAAATGTGTACTTCGTAAAGATCCGCTTCTTTTTTCTTCTGCACGGTCATCCAGCCGTCAAAAACCTTACTCTGCATCCGATACAGGCCCTGAATGCCTTCAGGATGACGGCGCAGCCAGTTCCACGTCAGTTCGCGGTTCAGTCTGTCGCGTCCCTGTCCATAGGCATTGCTCCATGCTTCGGCTTCTGATGAGCCAGTGGATATTTCCAGCCTGGCCGATTCCGCCATTTCCGCATGCACGGCTTCCCGGACGGCGGCAAAACCCCGGGCGTCAAGGCGTTTCATGGCTTCTTGCTCAGCTGCGGCATAGGCTCCGAAGGCTTTCCGGTATGCACCGTCGGCCATGAGCTCGCTGTGGTTTGCAGGAGCGGCTGCTGCCACAGACGCTGTCAGCAGAAGAAGACAGACCAGCGCAAAAAAGTTTCTCAGGTGAAGTGTATGCATGACGTCCTCCCTGGCAGCCTCTGGCGGAATTTCCGCCTAAAGCGCGTTCAGATTGATACTGATGATGAAGAGATGAAGCCACAGGGGAATACCGGCAAACAGAGCCAGGATGAGAGAGCTGAACAGCCGGAGAATGCGGCTGCCGCCTGTGATGCCGCTCCCCCCGCCCAGCAGGAACACACAGAGGGCCCTGGCCATGACACTCCCCACAAAAAAGACCGATGGCAGAACAAAAAAGGCGCCCACCGCGATATAGATGAATGTGCTGCAGGAATCCGTGAATTCTGCCGCGCCGCCCGTGAGGCTGAAGGAAATTCCGATCCCGTCCGGCAGACGCAGGAACGCCACAGCCACAGAAATTCCCCACAGGACTGCGGGGGAAGCCAGAAAACGAGCCGGCAAAGCAGCCGCATGGGCTTTTGCAGCCCGATGCCAATGCGTGAAAGTCTGCCGGGCAGGGACAGTCCGGCGGTATCACTGCCGGCGGATTCCGCTTCAGATGCTGCCGTTTTCCGCGTTTTCTCCTCTTTCCCATTGCCCTCCGCGGGCCTCCTGCCTCTCCGGAAGTACATGGTGTCCAGGAATCCCTTGATCAGTCTGATATTTCCTTCCAGCAGTTTCTGTTCTTCCAGAAGCGTTTTTTCACCGGAGACATCAAAGGCGTCACGGGTCAGAGCCATAAAGACAGACATCTCCCCGTTTTTAAAACGGAACGCCAGGGGAACGTCGAGCTTCTGATCAAGGAAATAAATACCCTCAATCATCTGTGGCGTCATAATGCGCATGGCGTCCAGCGGATCGTGCGCAAAAACTACGAAGCGCTCCTCAAAGGCCGCAAGTTCCGTTTCCACCTGCTGCCAGGACCCCGGATTTGAGAGCACGCGGGCCGCGCTGAAATCGCGCCGCACCACCAGCACAGGACGCTGACAGGCGGGTCGGCGGCAAAGCGCATGACTCTGCCCTGAAACACGTCTGCCGGGACTGCACGGCTTCCCTCCCGGCTGTCTTCAGTGGTGGAGACACCACCGCTGCCGTCCTGAATACGGATATCGCACTGCGAAAAGTCCAGACCGCGATACCGGGCAGTTATCAGATCATGGCAGTCTGTCCTGCCAGAGGGCAGCAGCTCGGAAGAACGCAGGACATCCTCCCCAAGACCGCCATCAGGCTGAAAAGAAAGATTTTCAAAGATCTTTTCCAGTCCGGCCCGGACCACCTTTTCCTTGAAATCCCGGCTGTACCGGCTTTTCAGACGCTGTGAGCCATACAGGATCACTCCGCCACACAGAGCCGCGCAGGTCAGGGCTTTTCCCCACTCCATGCCCAGGCTCAGGGCCGCGGCCAGGACGACAGGAAGGCCCGCCCAGCCCCAAAAGGAAATCACGCCGGCCCCGATGCGGTCGTATTCCATCTGCCGGGCCGCGGCGTCGCCCTTCGTGGCCATGAGACTCCTGCGGAGACGGCGGACCCGCATGAATTTCCGGATTCCCCAGATCAGCAGTCCCGCAGGCAGAACAGGGCCGGCAAACTCGGGAAGAAGGGCAGTGACAATAAAAATGGCGTCAGACATATGGCGTGCGCAGAGTCCTTCTTTCAGGAGCGGGCTTAGGCTTGCCCCTGCCCCCTGAGGCCTGGGGACTGACTGTTCCAGTTACCCGGGGGCCGCTGGCATCCTGCCGGATTTAAACGCCCTGAGTGCGGGCGGACCGGACTCAGGGCGTGCGTCTGCTGGTCAGCTGGCTCTTTTGAAATTATATTTCAAAACGTTCACCCGCACGCTTCTGTAGGGATACCATCCCTTGCTGGAGTTGACCCTGCGTGTGAAGGTAGTCTTGAGTTGTTTGCTTTTGCCGGGGCCCAGAGCCGGGTTAAAGTTATAATTGATATCCACTTTCCTCTGGTAGGTCTCCTCGTCATTCCCATAGCTGCCTGTTATTTTCACCGTGACGTTATTGAGGCGGCTGAAATACTCATGTGAAGTGATATTTTTGACCGTGTACCAAAAAGTTATGCTCTGTTTTCCGCCGCTGGCCGGTCCGAGTTCGACATGCGTTACTTTAATACTTAAGGGACTCGCAGCTGTGGCCATATTGGCGGCAGCCAAAACGAACAGGACAGCCAAAAAACACTGAGCGGCTTTTTTCAATATAGTCTTCATGATTTCCTCATAAAAAATCTGTTTGCAGGTTACAGGGAAAATTGCATTGCCACATCCTGTTTTTTCTCTTCCTCAGCCTTAAAGAAATCCTCCTTTTTATGTCCATGCAGGCGCCCCACAATGCTGTCCGGCCAGGCTGCCAGCATCTGGTTGAACTGCGACACATTCATGTTGTAAATGCGGCGTACGGCCTGCAGTTCTTCTTCGATCTCTGCAATGGATGCCTGCAGTACGCGAAAATTCTCACTGGAACGCAGTTCCGGATACGCTTCAGCCAGCACGTTGATTTTCCCGTGCAGGACATCCATCTGACTGTTGGCATCAGACCACTGTGCCATGCTCATCCCCTGACGCATTTTTACGATGCTCCCCAGGGTGCCGGCCTCATGCCTGGCATAGGCCCTGGTCACATCCAGCATCCTGGTCAGGGTATCGGAACGCCTGGTCAGTGCCACTTTAATGCCGGAATCGGATTCCCTGATTTTCACCAGAAGCCTGGCGAAACGGTTCATGGTCATGATGTACCACAGAGCCGCTCCCCCCACGGCTGCCAGTGCCGCCCAAAGCCAGCTGTTCATATACCCTCCCAGGTCTTTTCCTGCTCTGCGCTGCGCGCAAAACCGGTCAGCCTATTCAATGCAGATACGGAAGTCCTCTCCGGACCAGCAGGCCCCGTCGCGCCTGGCCTGCCCCCAGCGGGAATTGATGCCGTCTCTGGTCACGCCGCTTACCTCGGCTGTTCCCCTGCTGATTTCAACTATGGAAACGGAAAGTATTTCCTCCAGCAGGGGTTTGCCGTCCTTCCTCCCGATAGTATGCCAGCTGAGCCCCCCATCCGTTCCTTTCCGGATCAGGCAGCCGGACGGCCTATATGTATGCCCGCCGGACGTAATCACGCATTTGCCGGGCTGAGCATCATCCCCGGCGCATGCCTGCCCGCAGTATCCCCCCAGACAGAGCAGAAGTGTGCACAGACAGACGTTTCTTAATAAAAAATAATGTCTCATACCTTCCTCACCTCTATGCAGTTTATGAGAGATTCGTTGGCGGATACTCCGGCATGAGCCGGAAGGAGAGGATTTCCGGTTCGAGTATGTCCACCAGGGCCATGAAGCCAAGCACCACAGCCAGAGCCAGGACTGTCAGAGCAATGACAAGAAGCATCCTGCTGCCCCGTTTCCGGGCACGGAAAGCTCCACAGGCGGCCCCGATCCCCATTCCGGACATGAGGATCAGCAGCTGGCCGGTCTGTCGTGTCAGCAGCAGAACCGCCACTATCCAGAACAGGCCTGCGCAGGCAGCCAGCGCCGCCGCAGTCACTGCTCCCCTACGCATGATTCTATTCGCCGCGCCCTGCTTCGATAAGCGGTGAGCCATCGGACATCCAGATCAGGGAAAGATTCTTTCCGGAGGCAACATGCAGGCGCATGGCAGGGGCGGCCGGATTTTCTCCTTTAACGGCATCGTCCCAGTATTTCGCAGAAATATAGATGCCCTCCAAGATGGCAGGATCTGATCCGTTGAAAACTTCCGCACAGCTTTCTGCCATCACTGCCTCGGCATCGGCCTGCCCGGGCGTATCCGCGTTATTCCAGAAACGTACTGCGTCGGCAATATCCATCTTTTCCCCTGTCTTCACATAGGCAAACCAGGGGCGGTAGCCTGTGGAGGACAAAGAGACAATGGTATCCGCCAGCACCTGTCCGCTGGGGGGCGTGTAAAGCTCTATCTTCCTGATGGAGCAATCATCCACGTTTTTTCCGAAAAACACTTCATCGTTATCGGGACTGATTCTGGCCAGCCAGGTTGTCCCTGCAAATTTCACAGGCAGGAAAAATTCGTTCGTGAAAAATTTATTCGCGGGAGACGCCTCCGTAATGTTCGCCGCACGCAGATCCGCCACGGTGCGGGCAGCAAGCACCTGTGTCAGGTCAGCGGGCGCCGCTCCTTCGGGGATCAGAGGCACTGCCTTCCCGGTGATACCCCCGGAGGTCTGCGTCTCCTCTCCGGAAGAATCTTTTCTGAGCCGGAGATTGCACACGCTCATCTTCCCTTCAACAGTCGTTGACCAGCTGCCTGTCCATTCGGCCTCTTCGCCGGGATTGGCTTCCATCCAGGCCGCCAATACTTCGGGGCAGCGCCTCTGAGCATGATCGTTGTCCCAGATGGGTCCGGCTTCAACATCAAAGCTCTCTCCCCGTGCGGACGGCTGGGCTTCTCCCTCTGGGACAAGCGCCGGAATACCGCCATCGCGCAGGACAAAACGCAGAACCTGATTCGGGCCGGGAAGATTCATTGCCTCAAAGACATAGCTTTCTGTTCCGGCAAACACGGTAAGCTTCCTGAGGACAGAAGCATTGCCATCATTCATATTGATCCTGTTTCCGGGGACAAGATTCATCGAGGAGCCCATGCCGCCTTCACCACTTTCCAGATACAGATAGTTGATTTCCAGCGGCGAACCATTGATGATAGTCACGGTTATCTCCGCTCTGGCCGGAAGAGGCGTCAGGAGGAGGAAAAATATCATCAGACATCCGGATGATATAAAACGTTTCATACCAGCATCTCCCTACACTTCTGCCCGCATGGTGCGGGGTAATTGTTTTAGTATTTAGTACCCAAAACAAAACAACGTGGCTATCACCAGAAATTAGGTATAAGCTGTGAGACAAACTGAATAGTCAGGATCAGATGAGGACAATACCATGGGAAGCAATCCGCAAAGAAACAGCTTTTACTACTTCTCTCAGCACCTTCGTGAAATCCTGGCGGGTATTCCCTCATATGGCCTGACGGTTATTGAGGCTCCGTCCGGCTTCGGCAAAACCACGGCCCTGCGCGAGTATCTGACACGGGAACAAAAAACGGCCAGAGTACGCTGGTATACCTGTTTCGGCGAATCAGCAGACAGGACATGGAGGGGCATCTGCGCCCTTTTCGGCGGCTCGGAAGACAGCATAGCGGATGAAATGCTGGAACTTGGTACTCCGTCTCTGGAAAATCTGGCCGATATAGCCTCCCTCATTTCCAGCTATACCTGCGCAGAACCCACGTTTGTCGTCATTGACAACTACCAGCTCTTTGACTGCCCGGTGCGAAAGCGCTGCATTTCCGCTTTTTCCGCCTGCAGTGATGAGAACATACATCTCATTCTTGTAACACAGCCCCTCAAAGATGAAGGGGAGACCTTTCATGCCCAGCCGTATCTCAGCATCACGTCGCGTGACCTCTTTTTCGATAATCAGTGCATTGTCGAATACTGCAGCCTGACGGGCATAGACATCTCACAGAAACAGATAGAGATACTCCAGAAAACCTCAGGCGGCTGGGTAGCCGCCATCCGCCTGCAGCTGCAAAACTACAGACACTCCGGGGATTTTGTCGATTTCAGTGATATCCGCCCGCTGGTGGAAACTGCCATCTGGAACCGGCTTTCGCCCGAAGAACGGAACCTCATCATGGCACTCTCCCTGCTGGAGTCCTTCAACAGCCGCCAGGCTGCCATCATGAGCGACGGCATGGCGTTTCCGGATACTGTCGCGGAGCTTCTTTCTCTTGATTTCTTCATCCGCTATGCAGCTGACAGACAGGCCTATATCATACACAGCATCCTGCGGGATTATCTTCTGGAACGCTTTTCCATGCAGCCGGCAGAATTCCAGAAAGCCGTGTACCACAGGGCCGCCCTCGCCAGTCTTGATATAGGCGACCTGCTGCAGGCAGCCCTCTTCTTCATGAAGGTGGAAGACTACCAGGCAGTTCTGGCTCTCCCCATATCCACCCAGTATGTCTATAACAATCAGGAGCGGGATATCACAGCCCTGTTCGAGAGCTTAATGGACAGATGCCCGCGGGAAATTCTGCAGGCCCACCCGGTTTTTCTCGTACTCATGGCGTATAATTTTTTCCGGAGAGGTGCCCATGTCTATTTCCGGCACGCAACGGAAGTTCTCAGAAGTCTGCTGGAACAGAACAAAGGCAGGCATGGAATCGGATGGGAAAAAGCCTGCGGGGAATATGCCATGCTCATGTCTTTCACCGAATATAATGATATCGCCAGAATGGGAGAGTTTCACCGCAGGGCCCTGCGTCATCTGAAGGCTGTTTCGGACATTCCCCGTTCAGAGGTATTCCGGGGCACTATGCCCTTCGGCACGGTCTCGGTTCTTTGCCTGTACTGGAACCGCTTAGGAGAGCTGAGCCATCTGACGGATCTCATGGACACCTACCTGCCAGTATATTCCGATTTGGCTTCCGGACACGGCGCCGGCGCAGAACATATTTTCCGCGCAGAGGCGTCCCTTGCCTCCGGCGATGACAGTGCTGCGGAACTCATGGCCTACAGGGCGACATACCGGGCCCGCAGGGAGGGGCAGTACGGGGTTATTCTCAGCGCAGATCTTATCCTGGCCGAAGTCGCGATTCTGCGCGGAGACGCCGGGTCCTATGAAATGACCCGCGAAAACATTGTCCGCAATATGAAAGAATCGGGGCAGCGTTCAGTGCTGCGCCTGGGCGAGCTATGCCAGGCAACACTGGATCTTGGTCTGGGACAGAGCGCGGATATTCCCCTTTGGCTGCGTGATATAGCGGGAATACAGCGGGTGGTTTACACCCACAGCATTCCCTATGCCCTGATTCTTTATGAGCACTATCTCCTTCTGGAGGGCCGCTACGAGGAATTACGCAGGTGCGAAGACCTGATTATGCAGCAGGCCCGTGCGATGCATTATATCCTTCCGCGCCTGTACCATACCCTGTATCTGGCCATTGCCGAAGCGAGAGAGGGCAGCATGCCGGGAGCTGCCTCCCATATGAAAGAGGCTTTGCAGCTCGCCCTCCCGGACAGAATATATCTGCCATTTGCCCGCCTGGCTTCCGACCTCAGACCGCTTTCTGCTCTCATACCCCAGGAGCTTGCAGAACTGCGGGCCGTCTGCTCCCGCCGTGAACAGGGCGCAGCACGCCTTAAGGCAAAACAGGCAGGAGCTTCACTGCTGACCCCCCGGGAACGTGAGGTTTTCATACTGGCCAGGGATCGGCTGAGTGCCAAAGAGATCTCAGCGCGTCTCTGTATCAGTATACACACCGTAAACACCATATTAAAAAATATATACCGCAAACTCAAAGTCGGCAGCAAAGCGGATCTGAAGAGTATTCGTGCTTTCTGAGCTGTCAAGCGATCGCTCAATGGACCCACTAAACGATCGCTTATTGGACCCACCTCACCAGCCCCTCGAGGGGCTGGTGAGGTGGGTATGTGATGAATCTGCTTCTTTAACACCTGAGTCAGTTCTGACTGGCACAAAAGAGCGCAGGGAGAAGCTCCTCTCGTCCTTCTGAGCAAACGGGTTTCATAGAGCCGTGAAGCTCCCTCTCGGGTTTAAAAACCATTAAGGTCTGTTTTTAGGCCTTGAGAGCCCTTTTGATCTTATTCTCCCGTGCACGGTAGCTGTCGCCCTTTATGGCCACTGGCGTGCAATGATGAATCAACCTGTCCAGTGCTGCCGATGCGGCAGCAGCGTCACCGAAGATCGTCCCCCATTCAGATGGCGGTAGTGTAAAGAATCTTTCGCACTTTTTAAAAATGCAAATGGCTCGCCAATCGGTTAAAGTTTTGTGTCCTACCAAACTTCCGACAGGAGAGCCATGCCATGTCTACTACCAAAGCCCCCCAGCAAAAGAAAGCCCCAGTCATCCAGATCAACCAGGAAGTCCTCCATAACAACCTCTCGGGCTATGTCCGCAAAAATCTGGAAAATATTTTAAACGAATTGCTCGACGCAGAGGCTGATCGCCTCTGCCATGCAAAACGCTATGAACGTAATGCAGAACGTGCCAGCACCAGAGCTAGATCTTACAAGAGAAATTTTGAAACGACTTCCGGAAAAGTAACCCTGAACATTCCCAAGCTCAGAAATTTACCTTTTGAAACAGCAATTATAGAAAGATACAGACGAAGAGAAAGTTCTATAGAAGAGGCAATGATGGAAATGTATCTTGCCGGCGTTTCCGTACGCAGAGTTGAAGACATCACCGAAGCCCTTTGGGGTGCGAGAGTCAGCGCTGGCACAATCAGTAATTTAAACAAGAAGATCTATGGGAGTATAGAAGAGTGGCGAAACCGCCCTCTGGAAGCCGAATATCCATATATTTACATGGATGGAATATGGCTTAAGCGCTCCTGGGGAGGAACAGTTGAGAATGTATCCATTCTTGTGGCTGTCGGAGTCAATAAAGAAGGTTATCGTGAAATGCCCGGAGCTACTGAAGGAAGCCGTGAAGACGCGGAAAGCTGGAAGAACTTCTGCCGCTATCTTAAGGAACGGGGGCTCAGGAGCGCAAAGCTTATCGTATCTGACAAAAGTTTGGGTATTTTAGAGGCGTTAGGTGAGTTTTTCCCCGAAGCACACTGGCAGCGCTGCGCCGTCCACTTCTACAGGAATGTTCTTAATGCCGTACCTGCTTCCAAGTCCAAAAAAGTGGCCGCCATGCTGAAAGCTATCCACGCTCAGGAAGACAGGGAGGCCGCGAGAGTGAAAGTAAAAATGGTAACCGAAAAGCTGAAAGAGATTAAACTGGAAAAGGCCGCGGCCCTGGTGGAGGGAGGCGCAGAGGAAACCTTCTCATACTACGACTTTCCCCCGACTCACTGGCGCAGTATCCGCACAAACAACCCTCCTGAGCGGATCAACCGTGAACTCAGAAGACGGACGGGAGTTGTCGGGAATTTTCCTGACGGCCAGTCCGCGCTTATGCTGGTGTGCGCGGGACTGAGGTACATCGCGGGCCAT
>ERZ856578.1090-NODE-1090-length-53109-cov-22.405284_pt1 | contig 53109 bp, 58 predicted proteins | sample MGYA00514384_ERZ856578 | MGnify/ENA primary metagenome ERZ856578 (study PRJEB29103, sample SAMN06111958) | human gut metagenome | biome: human gut; feature: ankylosing spondylitis patient; material: healthy_person | host: Homo sapiens | place: China:Hangzhou...
TGTTTCATATCTTCAGATACCAGAGCATCACCGATTGCTTTTCCAACCTGAGCACCGATTCCAACGGCTGCCACTGCTGCTACAAGCGTTGTTGCTATCGTAGCCGCTGTTGCCGCAGCTCCTGCAGATGCCAGTCCGGACAAACTGCCTGTCATAAGTCCCGGCACTTGCGAAAATGCTGTTGTAATGCCATTTCCAATCGCATTAGCAATTCCACCCACAGTAGCTGTTTCAGCTCCAACGGCCGTTGCTATCTTAGTCATGATCTTTCCAGCCAAAGGCTTCATATAATTCGCCCCAAAATCCTTGATCTTCCCTATACTCAGTTCAATTGCTCCTTTGATTTTACCGCCAAGATCTACGATTGCCTCTCCTGCAGATGTCATTCCAGATCCTATCTTGCTAAGGATATTCTTTGCGATTGGTATAAATTTTTCCGTGGTAAATTCGCCAATTTTCTCAACCGCTGTTCCAATTGCTCCTTTGATTTTACCACCAAGGACTGTAAGTGCTGTTTCATCTTTTTCCAAGGATGTCCCCATTACTTCAAGGATTTTGGTTGCCGCATTTTCAAAGGTCTTCGTGGTAAGCGTAGACAATTTGATGAATCCTAATGCCGTAATGATTGCAGTTTCAACCGGCGACTGTGCAAATGCCCCTTGAATCGCTTCTGCGATCGCTCCCAGTATTTTTAATGCAAGATCACCAAAATCCCAAGCGATCCCGGCAAAATCAATAGATCCAATAGCAGTTGCTATTGCCTGCCCAACCTGATTCCATTTAACAGTGATCAACGCTGTACTGATTGACGTTGTAATACCTTTAATTCCATCCGATATCGTCTTACCTAATTCCTGCCAGCCATTCAAACCGGTATCTTTATTGACCTGTCCCATCTTATCAAAGAAATCATTGATCCCCTGTCCGACTGCATCTCCCAGCCCCTGAAAATCGAATGTAGTCACAAAGCCAAAAGCCGTTTCAATGCCCGCCTTAAGTTCCGAAGCCATTGTCTTGAAATACTGCTGGATCACGCCGGTCTTAATGGCATTATTCAATGAGGTGGCAAGCCCTTTTCCAAGGTTCACCCAGTTGACCGTGTCAAAGAAATGCTCCTCTGCTTCCAAACAAGCCTTAATGGAATTGCCAACAGCCTGCCCTAAGCCAGCCCAGTTATATTCACCAATAAATCCATTTAATGCGGTTCCAAGTATTCCGGCAATCTTGTTTAAACCATCCGAAAATTTCCCTACGTTTTTATTTACCCAGTCAATTCCCTTGTTAAGCCAGCCGGCAATCGCCTCGCCAATCTCGGTACCGTCTCCTGAGTTCCATGCATCCTTGAACAATTTCGTCAGTTTACCGGCAAATTTTTCTGCATCGGATGTCATGTCGTTATACGCTTTATTCCATACCTTTTCATAATCTCCCAAAGCGTCAGAAAGCTGGCTGGTCAGATCCATCGGTTTGCTGTTCTTATCATTATCTTTCTTGTCCTTATTGGAGTTTGTCGTAATCACATTTAACTCATCAAATCCCATGAGCTGCTTGGACAACTTCTTTACAGAATCAGAGGTATCATCAACAGAATCTTTTGCATCATCTGCCGAATCTTCCAAGCCATCAAATACATTGGAATATCCGCCACCTGAATCACCAATAACATCTTTCAGATCTATCCCAAGCATAGATGCCGTCCACTCAAACAATTTTCGGATTGCAATCACAAGACCATTCACATACGGCAATACTTTCGCAACTGAAGATAGGAACATATTTCCAATCGTTCTGGACAGAGATTTAAAGCTATTCTGCAATAAACGGAGCTGATTTGACGGTGAATTGATTGTTTTGGCCAGATTTCCCCAAGCAACTTTAGACTGATCAAGAATTGCCAGCATTCGAAGTTGCATCTTCTCATTTTGGGACATGCTAGATACCGATTTTTTAATTCCATTACTGTACGCATATTGCTGTAATGTTGCATTTGTTATGTCAATTCCGTATTTATACAATGCTTCGGACTGTCCCATCAGACCTGATGAAAAGTTTTTCATTACTGTATCCATGTCTACATTCTTAAAAGATGACATATCTCCTGCAAGCATGGACAATGCCTTTGAGGCAGCCGTAGACGCCTCTCCACTCATTCCCACAGAGTTGGTAACTTGTGCAACACTGGCAGCGTAGTTCATCATTTGTGACGAATCCAATCCAAGATTTTTACTATTAGTATCCGACAAGGTTCCATCTTTCTCCATATGAAATCCCGTCATTTTTCCCATTGTGTCAGTCAATCGTTTCTTAAATGATTCGCCGTATTCTTTGGCATTGTTATAACCATATTTTTTATAATCTTTCCCCCATTCGGACGCAATTTTTCCCATTGTAGTATCAAAATAATCATAGTCCTCAACATAGTCCATGGAAGATGTCACAGCATCTTTCACATAATCCGCCACACCACGCAAAGAACGGACCACCACATATAGCTTCGCAATTTTACCGATCAAGCCTGCTGCCGATAAAGACGATGCATTAAAGCCCGGCACCAGCCCCTTTAAATTTTTTCCAAAGTTGGCGATTGCACCACCGGCCCCCTTAACTTTCCCCCAAATCGCCTGAAAACCTTCTCCAATCAGTCCAAGCACTCCCCGGGAGTTCCCCGTCTTGGTCAAATTGGCTTTATATCTTTCCAGCTCATCAGATGCCTTTTGCAACTGGACATAGGTTTGGTCAAATCCTGCATCCCCAAAACCGATGCCATCATCTTTCATTTCCTTTAATTTTGCCTGCAGTTTATCAATCTTTTCACTCAAGGTGTCTGATTCTTTGATGTCTTCTGCCAGTCCATAAGAACTTTTATTCAACGCAGCCTTATACTCTTCTGCCTCCCGTTCCACCTTCTGCAGAGCAACATACGCCTCATCCCACTTATCGGTTCCCATATAACCGCCAGATTTTTCTGCATTGGACAGATTTTCTCTCGCTTCTGCAATTTTCTTGTCAAACCCATGTAAGCTATTCTCAGCTTCATGTGCCTTTGCAATCGCCTCATTAAGGGATTTTTGAGATTCCTCCGCTGAATACCGGGCTGCCTCCGGAATTGCCTGATATATCTTCTGTACGTTGGCCTGCACATCGGCAATACTGCTATTGGTTACTTCTGCCGTATTTACAGGGATAACCGGTGTTTCTGTTAAATTGCCTACAAAGTTCTTTCCTTGTCCGACCGCCTCATATTCTTTCGACAATGAATGAATAGACTTCTGCATGTCCTGAATTCCGGAAGAGTCAAATTTTAAGCCACCGTCCAATGCTTTCTTGGAGGTTGATACTGCTTTTTGCAGGGCATCTGCTGTCTTCTCCGCACTCTGCGCCGCCTTTTCCATCTTCTGCACATTTGCAAGCTGATCCAGCCCCTTTGCCATTCGAGTAAAATCAGAGGTTTTCACTCCACTCATTGCCTTTGCTGCATCGCTGAAATTATGCAGACTTTTTGCAAATGCATTCAATTCATTGGTCTGGATGCCTCCTAACGTACGGCGCAATTCCATCATTTTCTGAACCAGCTTGTCAAGCTGCTGATTTGCTCCTCTTGCGGATGCCTCAACCTTTATATTCAAACTATCTACCGCTGCCATCCAAACACCTCCTGAATGCAAAAATAAAAGAGAGTGACCTTATTCAGAATCACTCTCCTGTGCCGACTGCCCCCGCAATCGTTGTCTCTCTTCTCTTGCCTTTGCCCGCTGATTCCGTCCCTCCATAATCTGGAGATTCATCACCAGTGCCTCTCTCGCATTATCAATTTCTTCCTGCGTATAGCCATCGTGTTCCGCCCGCTCCCGGCTTTCCTCCGCAGTTCCAAAACTCAGCGGCTTCTCCGGATACTCTCCACCAAAGCAGGCATTTAAGGCACGCATAACATAAATACCATTACGCCATCTGTCATGCTCCTCCACCTCTAGTTTTTTCTGGTATGCCTCTCGGAACGGCTTAAGCTTCGTTGGATTCAAATGCCAGAACAATTCATATGGCACCCCATATAAAAGTGCATTTGGCAGAAACTCTGTCCTTATTCGGTCCCGGAAAGATTCTCTGTCTCTGCCTTCTTCTCTTCCTGCGCCGCTCTCTGAGCCTTGGTTGGCTTCTTGCGCTTGTGATCCGCCGGCTTCTTGGTTCCCTTGGTGGTTGCTGCATTCTTCAGATTGTCCAGAATGTCCTCCATTCCGGTTCGTTTGAAAAAACCGTCCTCCTCCATCTGAGAAGCAATCGCAGTACAAAGTGCATAATAAGACATCGCCCTCTCATCTTCAGGATGTTCCTTGCAAAACTGCTTGTACAAATGTCTGGCATCTGCCCGGCTCTGGATCATCCCATCACCATCCGGTCCATGATTCTCCAGCAATCCGGCATAAAACATATCCATTGCCATCCTTGGCAGATCTGAAAGACTCATCAGAAAATCTCTCACCTGCATCTCCTCGGAATGAGTACTGTCAATCTTCGCAGTCATTGTCCCGCCAAAAATATCCATTGCCGCATCAATACACTCATGACGTTCTGCCGCCTCAAATGTATATTCCAAAGTAATTACTTTTCCACCTACTGTAATCTCCATAGTCAATCTCTCCTTTGCAAAGAAAGGGCGGTTTCCCGCCCCCATATCATGTGTTCTTACGCTGCTACCGGCTCAATAGCTTCTCCAAATCCCATATATTCGTTAATAATATTGGAAATCTGAAGATCAAGCTTATTGCCCGGCTCCAGATCCGGCATCGGAATCTCGCCCGGCTCAAATTTCACAAAATAAGAACCAAATCCCGGGATGTAGATATCAGCCCAAGTTGCCTTCTTCTCCTCTTTTCCTGCTTCCGCTGCTGCCAAAAGAGCGTTCCATGCCGTAACAAAATCTGATGATCCATTGAAGTTAAGATTCCAGTCTCCACCGGTGTCACCGACACCTGCAATGTACTGTTTGATCTTATCCTCAAAACAGGTCACATCGATCTTATCTTTGGTGACATTGATACCGGCAATCTTGCTGCAACGCTTCACCCAGGTAAATGACTTTGGCTTGGTTCCGGCAGTCTCCTCAACAGCCCAGCCGAACTTTACACCAATTGTAGATAAATCCATCTGCTTTTCCTCCTTTTTGCAAAACAAAAAGAACCTCGAAAATCGAAGTTCTTTCATTAACTGTTTCTATCATAAAAATGCCAAAGCATTCTTATTGCATATTCTTTTACAATTCATCGCCATCACCGACAATCCTCCGGAATCTTGCAATGATCCGGAAATACTCCCGGTTATCCGGATATGGTCCGACAATCAGCTCATACCCCATACCGAGCATCACATCCCCGGCTGCATCCATGATCTTTCTCGCTTCTGTCTGTGAGCCATTCGGTGATGCCGCCGAATAGACATGTAATTCAATCGTGGATGTGATGTAGCACTGCGTATTCTGGAAGTCTCTGCCTGCCGTGGGTTCTCCAAGCGATTTGATATACAAACACGGAAACTGTGTCGGTGCATTGGATGAATCCGTAGAAGTCAGATACAACTTCGGATACGGTGCATCCGGATCTGTTTTCATCCTCTGCATCATACGCTTATTAACCTTGTTCCATACGCTATGCACCGGCAAACACCTCCCTCGCTATCTCCTCTATTCTTTCCCGCAGATCCATACCAGTCTGGTACAAAAAAGGACGGCTTGGCATTCCCTTTGTCCAATGCCATTCGCCATCCTTAAAATAATACCAACCCATATCGCCATGCTGATTCACATCATATTTCCACCCCACAATGGAAGTATCCGGATGTGGGGATTCCTGCCCTACGATGCCAGTACCAAACTCCACATATGCCGCCCACGGACAATCCGTGATCACAAGCCAGCTTGCACCATCCGGCACAGATCCACTGTACTCTGCACGAATACTTGATAACAGCTCACCGCTGTAGATTGCGTCAAAGTCCGCGATGTTCACTCTGGCAATCTCCACACCAATCTCCGCCACACGCTGGGCAAGAATACGGCATTTATGTGTAAGCTGTTCCTGATATGCCTGCATTTCTTTAATGGCAGCGTCAATAGACGATAGGCTGTCGTAGGTGAAATTTATTTGTGTTGACATAATCCTACCTACTTTAACAATATTATTTCTTTACAACTTATTCTTTTTCCTGCCTGTAATTTTTTCATATTGTTCATCACTGCCATCATATTTTTTCTTTTGCATTGCCATAGATAACTGTGCTGTTGCAAAATCATCGTCCAAAAAATAATATATATCATTCATGCATTCTGCAATTTGTATTTTCTCGCCTAAAAGAATTTCAAAATCATTTTTCATTAAATCAAATACTTTCTCATATACCTCAATTCTGTGAGCAGTATGGTCATGAAAACTTGCCATCATTATTGTTTCTGCAACACGATATTTGCTTATCTTTATAGGATTAAATTGATGAACAATATATTTTTTAAACTCAGGGGAAATACTTTTGTCAAACACTTCCTTAGATGCCACAAAATCACTTTGAGCCAAATGAAATGTCCAATTTCTTACATCTCTTAACTCTTTTAAATCTTCATCTACATCCCTAGGTATATCTGATAACTTGTATTTAGTTTTATTCATTAGTTTTCTAAACATAATATAAGAAAACCCTGTGCTTGCTTCATCCACAAAACCTTTTAGTAAGCCATGTGATACATTTTGTATTTTGTCTTTCCATTCTTCACAAATATCAAAATCAATATATTGCTTATTTTGTTTAATTATTTCTTCTAAATACAAGCCTAGCTGACCATTATATCGAATATATTTTTCCAACAGTGGATAGATATACTCAATCAAGCCGTATAAAGCATACAAATAATCATCTTTATTGTTGAAATTCATATTCTTATAATTCTTTTTCCCCATAACATCACACTCCTTTCATCGCCATTATACGACAAAAGGAGCAACACTGGAAGATTATTCTACAATCCCCCAATCCTCTGCAAGCATATCTGTCTGACTTGCAAGCCACGGAACAACATTGCCCTGTGCAGTCTTCATTGCAATATAAGCTCCGTAAGGCACGTCATTCCCATCGAATGCTTTTCTTGCAATATCAGTGCATGGTGGATATGATGCTGCTGGAACATAGTATAAAAACATCCCCTTGCCATTCCAACCCTCACGAGCAACCTTACACCCTTTCTTCAAAAGCTCCAAAGCGATACCAAATGTCATGCCCATGCAATCTCTGTATGCTTCCTCAAACTGCTTTTTCGGTGACCAACTCTCATATCCATCGGGATACATTACCAAATACCCCTCATCTGCCGGATTTTCATCTTTTGGAATATTCCAGCCACGGTATTTATTGTAATCTCCTCTGTTCATGGGTTTTGCTTTGATCATCTTTGTACCAATATACTGTTTCACCATAAATCTCTCCTTTACCAATCTTCTAAATCACTACCCGGATCCTGCCCCGGTTCTTCTGTAGTGTTTTCTGTCTCTTGTTCCATATCTTCCACAACACTCTGTGCAATCAGCTTCACAGCAATACGCAGACTTTGCATTCCATCCAACGGATGTGCCGCCACCTTATAATTTGCACTGGACGGATCCACAGAACCATCATCAAGATATGACGGCTCCTTTCCAATCCATAAAAGCGTTGTTTCCGTAATTGGCAGCCTCATATCTGTGCTACAGATAATGCGATCATAGTCCACCGATGTTCCAAATGGATTCTCCTGTGCATTGCTCTGTCCCGTACTAAGGCTTGCCCAGAATGCCACTGGCTTCTTGTATCCGGCTTTACACTCCAGCACGTCATCGCCTACCGGCATCTGCTTATCATACAGCGCATAATACATTTTACGCTTATTTCTCTTTAACTGCTTTCGCATAAACATCTCTCCCCATAATTGGTATCGCTCCCAGCCTCCACATAGATACCGCCCTGCTTGACATAAGGAGAGATTCTAAGGAATCGCCAAGCGTACCACTTGATTCTCTAATAGACCTGTGCAATCGGCACAATACCCGCAAAAATACCGTCTCTACTTTCCATGCTGACGGAAATTCCATTATCCGAATTGGACTTCTGGAACTCGCCACCAATCATGCCATAATCATACATGGCTAGATTCTTAATATTGGAAAAGTAGTTCTGCAGGTCATTGACCACGTATTCCTCCGTGTAACGTCCTGCATAATTGCGTTTCTGCTTTACCTCCCGCACAGCTCCCTTGATCTTTGACTGCAAGAGAAGAATATCCTGCTCAGATTCTACTTCCAATTCAATTTTCAATTCCGACAGAATCTCATTGATCAGCGTTTCTTCTGTCAGAACATCCTTCTCCTCATCAGCCATACCCTACTCCTTTTCCTCTGTGGCAGCCTTTGGCTTTCTGCCTGATTTCTTATCCTCTGCCACATTCTCAACAACCACATTTTCCTCTTTCAGCTGTTTCCATCCGCTGTTGAGAAATGCCTCTAACTGCACCTTACTTTCAACCTCATTGGTCATTCCATCTTTTTCTACTTTATACATATTTTCGGCCTCCTACTCTGCACTCTTGTGAACACCAATCGCACATGCCTTCTCTTTTAATACAAAAGCATCATATCTGACACGACCTTCTACAAGCCAACCGGAGATACCAGGTGCATCTGTATGGATCTTGTACTCCTGCAATTTAACTGGTGATGGCATAACGATCGCATTCGTGATGATAAAATCAACATTTTTAGGGAATCTATTCGTAGGAGCCTTAATAACAGGTACCCCATCAATATCACCTACAATGCCGGTAATTGCAATTTGTGTAGCCATATCACCTTTTTTGGTGAACGACTCATCCAGCTTGATCTTATTGTAGTATGCAGGTGTGCACAATACCACTCGTCCAAACTGTGGAGCTTCATTATCATCCAAAATGCCCTGCACTGCCAAAAACTCTTCATAAGCGTTTTCCTTAGTAGTCGCAAGCGTTTTTACATTTGCTACCGGTGCACCAGCAACCAATGTTGAAATACGATATGTATCTACTTCCGGAATGACAACCTCATCAATCTGACGGCGTAAAGCCTTTCCAGCTTCCATCACCATCATTGTGTCATCATAATTCTTGCGATCGATCGTAAAAGTAAAAGAACGATCCTGTTTAAGAGTCATTTCCTGAGTCTCGTTACCAAGTTCCTCCGGCGTACCATAACGATTGGTACCAGACACTGAATAATCATTCATTGCTGATGTTGGAATGGAATACACATTAACCGTGGACACTCCGATCCAGTCAAACTCACCGTTTACAATTCCATTAGTCAGGGAGCCTGTAGAAAATCTCTCATCTACATTCTGTGAATATTTGCTTGCATAATTTACTGCCATAATCATACCTCACTTTTCAAATCTTTGTTTACATGTTGAAACCTTTCAAAAAAGCATCTTCATCATCATCTGAGTTTCCAGCTGGTGGATTCGGCATAGACTTCATCCAATCAGCTTTCATTGTTTTTTCCTTTTCCTCAATAAAAGTCTGCTGAATGCTGAAAAGCTCATCAGTGTCGTTATCACACTGTGCTGCCGCAGCCTTTGCAGCCAGATCCGCAGGATATCCAAGTGCAAGGAAATTCTTCTCAAACTTTGTAATAGTATTTTCACGAAGCAGCTTCTGAAACTGTTCCTCCCTCTCGGCTTCTTTCTCTGCCTTTTCCTGCAAAGCAATCTCCTCGGCAGTCTGCTTCTCACGCAACTGCTTTTTGTAGCTTGCCGCTTCACTGGTTGCCTTGTCATTTGCCTTTTTCAGTTTTGCATTCTGCACCTTAAGCTGTGCCACCTGTTCTGCAAGGCTGACATCGTCATCGCCATCCAGATCTGCTTTGTTAGATCCTTCGCCAGACTTTCCACCTGTCGCAGATGTGTCTCCAGCATCACCGTCACCGCCTGCAGGAGGCTCTGCAAATAACTGTAAATTCATCGGGATAAACTCTTTCTTTCTCATATCACTACCTCATTTCTGCGTTTTCAGATCTTCTCTGATCATCATTGCGTTTTAAAATCTTCTCTGATTTCCGATTGTCCGCGAAATTTGTATTGCGCTTTCTCTAGCGCATAATAAAAAGACGCTTACCTCAGCTGTGAGATAAACGCCTTTCATTGATCATATTAAATTTTCGGATTTCTCCTTGTATCAAATATAACATATGGGAAATGTGAATTGTGTGAAAGTCTGTTTTTTCCATACATAGATTTGACATCTGCTCCATATAATGATAGTATATCTAAAAGATATCTTTGAGGAGTGGATACCTTGCCCCCATATTTGGGCGAGGCCATCTACTCCTCTTTTTTACTCCTTTTATAAATATTGAGAATATTTCCATCTTTAGATAAAATTATCTTATCTATAAATTTTGTATGACTTGAACGATACACATCTGTAATCTGTCCACGTATTTCTTCCACTGTCAATGGACATTTTGTAATATCAATAACAAAATTATTAGCCTGTCTTTTCTTCTTTGAAACCATATTATATATAACTGCTTTTCCCTGTCCTATAGGCTCCTTTATATCATACGGCTCATTATTTATAAAAATATCTGGCGTTGATACTTTTTGCGGATACAACACTCTTGGAATCATTTTTACATCTGCACCAAGTAAATCCGCCAAACTCTGTGCAATTCTCCTTTCACTTTCTGAATAATCTAAAACAACATTTTTCCCATCTACCGAATATGTATTGCCTTCTTTTTCATATTCCTCCTCATCGCTCACTGTTCCCACCAGTTTTTTACCAAGCTCCAAATATTCCTCTGTAACATCCACAAAAAGTGTCTGTTCACCTTTGCCTGGATCTTTATCATTTTTTACGTCATCTTTTAATATCCGCTTGTCATCCTGCAAATACTCCACCGAGCACCGGCAGTTCACAATCTCTTCCAAACCCGCTCCCAAAGAATCGTCCTTCGGATACATCATCATATATTTTCCAACCCGAAACGGGCGGCTGATATCAACAACCTGTCCATCTACATCCGCATGATCTGCCCGGACTCTCTCATCGCGGTAGGACTTCCACCTCTTCTTAGTACAGCCATTTTTCACAGCATTGCTGTATTCCTCTCCATTCAGAATGGCATTTGCTTCGTTCTCCGCCACACTGATGGCGCGTTCTATTGAAACTGCATAAGAATCCTGTGATACCTTAATCGCATCGCTGTCTGTCAAAGCTTCTCCCTGTTTCTTCCCATCATCCTGCTCACTCTTTAAAGTTGTTTTGACAATACTGTCACATACCTTCCGGATATACCGCTGCATTTTCTGATCCGGCTCTGTTACCTTTTTCACCGATGAAAGATATCTTTTCCGAAATGTCTCCGACAGGTACCGGGTATCTCGATTTCTTCTGGATAAAGCAAATAAAAAAAGCACATCCGCCAGCAGCAAATTTGCTAAACGGACACGCTTTTCTTTCTCTTCCTCACTGATCTGCATATTTTCGAAATAATCATGAATCGGTATTTTTTTCCGGATGGCTTTCCGCCGGTCATCCTTAGTTGTTTCGGTCGTTGAAAGTGTATTTAACTCATCAAAATTTGTTAATCCCATCGCTCATCCCTCCACTCTACGCATTGGCAAATGGAGTTGCCTGCGGCTGATCTGACATATCCGGCATATTCTTTCCATCCATAATCGTCTGTTTGTCATTTTCACCTTCCGGTGCTACGTCTGCCGGCTCAGCCCCTTTCAATTTGCTGTCCAAAATCTTATTGACCATTTCTTCACTATCCAGTACAAACTGCTGAGCATCGGTCGTAAAACCTGCCAGCTCCGTTGCCTTGAGCAGATCTGCTCCATTCTGTACCAATGTTGCCCAGGAATTGACTTTCGTTGCCAGATCATATGTCCTGTTCCGGTCAAATTTCGGCTCGATATCCGCCAGTTTCAGATTTCGCACCTCTTCCGGTACATCCGGATCATTGCTGAAAATCTCCAGCATAATGCGAATGCATTCTTTCTCTGACTTCTTAGTCAACTGAGATTTCTTTAATGCAGAGAGCTCCGCTGCCTGCCATCCATTCGACAAGCTCATTGCGGATCCGGTAGAACCGCCGCCCTGTTCCTGTCGTCCCGGCACATTTGTCTTTTCGTGAATACGATCAATAAAATTCTGTGTCAGAGTTTGGATTCCATCCTGTGACATCTCCTTGGACAGATACGCCATTTTCGGATCATGACCGTTGCCGGTAGATTTTGTTTCGATCAATGCTCCATTTCTTACGGTGGAATTGCCATTCTCATCCTTTGGCAGTTCTGCATTATGTACCCACAGCAATGACTGCACACACTGTACAATATCATTCACTCTGTCCGATGTTACGATATTCAGGGCATCAATTTCCGAAATCACACGCTCAAAGCATCCCATCCGGTCATAATCATTGATATACTCCACAATAGGGATCGCCGCCGGTATATTCTTTCTCCCGTTCCCATTTGACACAACCCACTTCTGTCGTTTACTCTCACCTTTAATTTTTGAAATGTTCTTTACCTCAAAATATGTATCCTCTGTATAACAGCCATAGGTGGAGTTTCCATTCTGGTCTGTAATATATGACACGCCCATAATCGGCCTGCGGTACACATCATTGGTGTACACAATAAAGGTATTCATCGGATTCAGTGTAAGAATATCCACAACAGAGCTTCCAAAACGATACTGATCCGGCTTTGCCTTGATCAGCCGGTACCCAACTCCACAGATTTCAATAAACCTTGCCAGCTCCTGATCTGCAGACGACTTATTTTCCTCTTCCATCATCTCATTCAGCATTGCAATGCCAACATTATCCGCATCTTTATTATTCTCCCGGATTCCTTTATTGGCTCGCTGCACATACCGGATTGGTGAGCCCCATTCATATCCCAATTTAAACTCCGTGATCTCCGCCGCCATATTGTCCTTGACCTTGATATTGATTTCCGGTCGAATCTCTTTGATTCGCTCATCAATCGGCTGGATACCACGCTCATAATCCAACAGAAATTTTATATCCGATCTATTCTGTTCGTGGATCACCAGTGTATCCCGAAGCACCTTCACCACGTTATCCTTCGTAATCTGCATCACATCTGTAAAGATCTGTTTTCTTCCAAACTGCACGACAATCCACCTCTTTCTGCATAGAAAAAGAGCCCCGGCAGTTTGTAGACCGCCTGGCTCTCTGATACTGTTTCATACTATTAAATTAGCATTATTTGAGTGTGAATTGTGTGAAATGTCCTAAATATAGTATTTATTATACTAACTTATTCTCCAAGTATTTCCACTAATGCTTTACAAATATTTTCTGCCACCTCTCTATCAAACTTTAATTTAGCCACATCCACTTCCTCTGTTACCACTTCACCATTTTCATCTATTATCGGCTCTACTTGAGTAAAATCAAACATAAATTCACTTTTATCTTCTCTATAACTCACCGAAAAACCATCTATATAATTTCTTATCATGTCATATCTCCTATCTATCTTCCTGCCACAATATATTTTGTACAATTTTCCTTGCTATATGAAAATACTCTGCTTTCCATGTTTGTTACTATATGTCCCTTTGAATGAAACTCATAAACTGCTTTCTGTTTTTGAGTTTCATTTTTTAATTTTCTCTGCATAGCTCCACACCCATTGCAAACATCAGCCTTAAAATACGGATCATAATTCATTATCCCACCACATTTCTCACATAATTTAACCATTAATAAATTACCTCCATTAGTCTAAAATAAGCATTAAAAGTTACTCCCTCAAAAGGTTCCTGCTTTACATTTCCATCCGATAATATAGCCTTTGCTTCTTTCATCGGATACGGTTCAAAATACACTACCCTTTTAATTCCTACTTGTGTAATTTTATTTGCACATAAATTACACGGATACGTCGATGTATACAACGTAGCTTCCTTTAATTCAGAAGATGAACCTGTCCTCGTAACATTTAATATCGCATTCTCTTCTGCATGCAATGCTCTGCAATAGTCTAATATCTTAAACCTTTTCTTAAACATTGTATACACACTATCCTGTTGTTTATTCAAAAGTTCTGTTTCAAGACCTTGTTTAAAATCTTTTTTAAGGCTATCCCTATAGCATGTTCCATATAAGCTTTTACATGTATCATTTAGTGCAGGCACCTCATTATATCCTGTACTAAATATGTTCCCATCTCTGCCTGCTATTGCAGCTCCAACTTTTCTTTTTAAGCATGAAGATCTCATACTAGCAGCATATGCTATTGCCATGTTCGTCTCATTTGTTCCAGGACAAAATTTCTTTTTCTCTTCTATTAATTCTATATAATTTTTAATTTTATTATTTAGCTCTTCATCATATTTGTTTCCAGGAACAATATTATTGTTGTTCAAGATAACTATATCTGCATTTCTAAATGAATCAGTCACTCTCTGACCGTAATCAAAATTTTCACTACTATCTCGCTTATCATCTTCATCAAACCCTCTTCTATCACTATTATATTTCTCTTTTGCTCTTTCCCATCTAAGATCCGCATCAGCAAAAACACCAAAAAGAAAAAATGTAGAAATCTTTCTTCTTAAAAATCTAATTTCTGCTGGATTTCTTATGCTATCTATAACATAATTTTTTCCAGCTTCTATCTTATCATAAACAAGTGTTGCTAAATAATCCGCCCCATATTCTCTTCTGATTGCATCGCCAAAATCTTGTAATTTCTGTCTGTTAGGCTCTGTATTTGGATTCTCCTTTTTAAATAAGCTTCTTAATTCATCTGATAATGATAAAACTTCATAATCATAAAACTCATGAATCTTCTTTGCAACTGTTGAACATCCACTAGCAAATGGTCCAACCAAACCTATCACGCACATACTATCACCCACACTCTGTATTTCTCTTTTTTCTTATCCTACCATTACGCCCTCCAAAAGTCAAATACCGATCAACCACCTTCGACACGGTACTTCGATCCAAATACAGCTTATCCGCCACCTCTTGCTGCGTCATGCCATCCCGGTACAGATACTCGAAGATCAAGCGATCCCTGCTGTCAAAAATGGTCGTCAAGAAGATATCAACCTCCAACTGCAGCTTCTCAAGTTCAATCCGTTCATTATGCAGTTTCACGATCAACTCATACTGCTTGTCCTTCCAGTATTTCCTGTCCTTAACTTCACAGCCGGATACTGTCACCGAAATCCTCTGATACGGAAACTGTTTATTGGAAGATTGCACCTTTCCCAAATATGCCTCCGGCGGATTATCTTTATAATGCTGCAGCTTCTCCTCGTCCTTGCGGATCACCTCGGACAAATAACGGTACTGTTTCAAAATATCCTTCGTCATGTGCATTCCTCCTAAAATATTCTCTGTGATACATTTGCTTTACAAACGGTAGCTCCATCTGCAAGCATTACTAACTGTGTAATTCCATCTGCTGCATCATCGTGATCATTGTTACCAATCTGAACAGTCATATTTAATTCATCCATCGCATCGTGATATTCTTTGTCCCTCTTATTGGCTGCAAGGAATTTGCATCGCCTCTTGACGTCCGGTGCATACTGGATGATCTTCGCCAGCTTGCTCATGGTATTTGGCGCCTTGCTGGATGATATGCTGCATTTATATCCTTCCTTCTGAAGCATTTCATCAATCTTGTCCGCATACTCATCACCACCGTTATTCGCCTCAAAATGCTCCATCTGCGGTTTATGATGCAATGTCTTTCCAACCACAAGCGGCTGTGTTACGGTCTTATCCCCCCGGTTAAAAATCCAATCCGGAATGTAAATATATCCGTCATCGTATTCGTACCCAAACGGCATAGACAGGCTGTCACCACCGCCCCATGCTACATCACAGGCAGCCAATACACGAATAAAACTGCTCTCCGGTGGAAGCACTCCATTGTACGTCTGCAGCTCATCCTCTGGAAAAATCAATCCTTCACGCACAAATGGGCGTTGCTGATATTTCGCCTCCCATTCGTTTTTATCCAAACGACTCTTCACATTCAAGAAATACTCCGTTGAAAATCCATTGCCATAGTCATAAACAAAATTGGACTCCCCATTCTCATTCAATGCCGGTATCTTTCGGAATCTATATCTTTGGTTATCTTTGTACTGTTTCTCTACTCGGCCTAATGGATCCAGAACATTCCATCTGGTGCCAACCATCAATTCTCTGGTTCCATCATTTTTACGATCCACCAGAAGATTCAAATAATCCTGATACCGTCCCTCTAATCGTGATGGTGATAAACTCTCCTGTCTGTCACGAACCATATCATCAACATAAAGGTATCCGTCCCACGAAATATCAACCGCACCTGTCCATGTACCATCTATACCTCGACAAGTTAATGTTGCAAATCTATCCGGATCATTCAAAGTAACTTCTTTCTTTTCCGCTGACTTCTTTTGTAAGAATGTCTGTGGGAATATATCCAGAAAATGATACTGTCTTTTTTCTTCCGGTACATCCAATTCCATAAGGTTAAGTGCTTCACCATAAAATCCATCTGCCAAGATACCACTGTGTCCTGACATCGCATTATGGCTATTAGGACGCTTTCCCATGACCCATGCCATGAAGAAAATGCATATTGTGGACTTGCCGACACGCGGAGGCATGGATAACCCATAAAAATCAAGTTTACCATCTTCTAATTTCTGCAAATCGTCAACAACCACTTTCAGAGTGCGTCTGCGTGGCATATAAAACCTTTTCTCCGGCTTTCTGTCCTTTTCCATGTAATACAAAAAATCCTCAAAGAAATACGGTGCCAACATTAACGTAGCTTTCCAATACAGATTCATAAAAGCAAGGCTGTTCTCTTTACGACTCTGCCTTGCTGCGATCCGCTGAACCTCTTTCGCCTGTTGCAATGCATACTCCAGATCATCCTCTTTCTCCTCGATTGCCATATCAAGCAATGCACTGGCAAATTTAATTTTGGTCAGATCTTTCCGATGCAAGCCACGGATGAGCTCTTTATTCCTTTCTGACATAAAAAAGACACCTCCACCAAAGCAGAGATGCCCTTGCAAATCTGCCTGTAATTTTTTCAGGTAAACACCGCAAGCCATTTATGCGGCGGAAATATCAATATATTCAACCCTGACATAGACCATCAGTTTGACTGACAGCATATCATTGACCAAATAAACGCAAAGTGCGGGACTCGAACCCACAAGCCAAATAAATGACCGACAGATTAGCAATCTGCTCCAATACCATTATGGAAACTCTGTATATATTTCTTGTAAATAAAAAATACCAACCACCTATTCGTTGTTGAATATTGATGGTTGGTATTAGTACCGGATTCTCTATTTATTTTCCATATAATGAATAAATTCGTCCCAAGATATGTCCTTTCCATTATCTTTAGATGTCTTTCCCTTACACCACGTCAGCTTAGATTTTGATAATATTAAATCTCCTTTAAAATTACCTTTTTGATCACGAACTTCAAATTCTATTCCTGAATTTTTCAATTCCATTTCTACTTTGAATTTTTTTATTGATATTTTCATAATTTTTTACCTCCGCAATATGATAGGAAAATCATACCCCTACAACCATCAATATTCAATTATCAAAGAACCATTTTCGTTCGACAAATTTCGACATCACCCTTTATGCGCCCGAATGATCTGCGAAATCCTCGACTGTGAACATCCCATCTCATCCGCGATCTTTGCCTGTGACCACTTAGCTTTATAAAGAGCCATCACCTTACCCTCATCAATCGGCTTTTTCTCTTTCTCCAACTTATCAGGTATTACGAGCTCACCGGTGCCCTTTTCAATGACTTCATTAACTTCATCCACAAAATCATCAATAATAATGTGATCTTTTGCGTTCTCGCTCTTCGCCTGCTCCTCAAATACTCTCTGATTTTCTACTGCCTTCTTTCGATCCAGTTCCATTACCGTCATCAGACAATAATTCGCCAGATCAAGACAGGTATCCCGGATGCTTTCATCCATCACTTTCTGCTTTGCTCCACCAGCAAGATTCTCCAGCCGGTTCCATTTATCTTCCATCCGGACCAGCGCAGCAACGATCCCGTACTTTTTAAAGGATCTGCCGAAGCTGTCACCGTAATCATGATTCTTTCGGACATACACATCGTGTACAAAATCAACCAGCTTTTTGTGTTCTTCGATCTGATTCATGTTTTTTCCCGCCTTTCTCTTCCTTGAATTTTCTGATTGCTGCCACTTCTGGAACAAGGTTATGTGGTATCTGAATTACGGTAATCAGTTTCTCATTGTGAAATATGTACGCTTTATCTCCATACAATCGGATCTGGTTTGCTGACCGATTATAGAAATATTGAGCATCCACCCATTTCCGCAGATTACCGGACGTCTCCCCGTGTCGTACACCCAGCCGGTAAACCTTTTCAGCCATACGATGAGCTGATCTCTTCCCTACGCCGCATCTCTGCTTCATACGATACCGTGCGTGCTTTGTTACTACCGTAGATACCACCTCTTTCCTGTTCCTTATCAATAATCCCCGCTGTGCTTTCGACACACATTCACAGCTGCTTGCTACGGGGAGGGAGACCATATATGTATATGGCACGCTGTCTACTGCAAGAATTGCAATGACAGCAAACCGGAATATCAGGAATCGGACCTGTATCTTCTGATCATCAAACGTTCTACCATTGAACTATATTCCGGTGATCAAACTTCGACCAGGCAGTCTGTTACTTTTTGTTTGTAATGGTGATTGGTACGATAGATTCCGGTATGTAATTGACCTCATATCTGTACTTATTCACCTTGGCGCCGCCGATGTCCTCGACCACGTACATTGTCTCTCTGTTCAGCCCAATGATATGTTTTCGATAAGAGCCATCTTTCATTTCACACACCACATTGATCTTATTCTTGCTTTCCACATCCAGCGAAAATGCACCGATCAATTCGAACTCCACCTTATCAGTTCTGGAATTGATTACCGCCAGCCGGCGAAGCACATTGAAATTATCTGCCTCCTGAGAAACATTCTCAGACACTCTATCTGCTTCCGTACATCCTGCTAATGTGAACACCATTGCTACCACAAGCAGTACCGACATCATTCTCTTTTTCATCATCATTTCCTCTCTTTCTGTTAATTAAAAATTATATACACCATCGTCAGAACAAATCCCAAGATCAACATTTTCATTCCAACACTGACCGCAGCATCCTTTTCTTTACAGTCGAGGCATATCATCCACAATGCCATCAGACCATTAAATATTACCGTAAATAACTTTAAGACTATCATCTCATACCGCCTTTTTTATTTTTAAATTTTTTCAAGAACCCGCATCAGATATCTGTCTCCGGATATATACGGGATAATCCGCAAAGGCAATTCTGCCACTTTTCGTAATTCCTTAGCGGTAACCACGATCTGCCCATCTTTGACAGAATCTGGATTCAGCAACACTACTTTCGTAAAGTCTCCATGGTCCAGGTACTCGGCATATCTCTCGGCACTACGCAGCTTCTCCCTCAAGATTTCATTCTCTGACTCCAGAAATTTTATATGCCGCTTCTTCCTTCCAAACATATTCTCCCTCCATTCGTATCAGGTCTTTTTTGTTTTTTCGTTACTCGTGGGGCTGAGTAGGCGTCGGGAACCTCTCCCTATAACCCCCACCCCCCTGTTTTCTTTGCTACATTCCAGCTCGTTCTACTAAATCATTCAAAATGGTCATTGCGACGTCTCTGTTAGCTCTCTGTGATAAACTCTTGTTTATTCAACAGAGTGAAAACGCCAACAATCCCTTATTTTATGCGCCTTTACGGTGTTTTTATCACATTTCATTTTTCATTTAGAACGTCTTATATACAATTTTTGATATGATTAACCGCCATTTTCAAGTTCTTCCATATCGATTGGGATGTCCTGCTCCAGCATCCGCTGCACCTGCTCAGGTGTCTGGTCTGCCTCCACCTGTCTCCGCGGCTCAATAACAACCTCCTGCTGGTCTTTTAAGCCATCCCAGTTCTTTTGCCAGAAGATACCTGTAACTGGATTGATCTTTCCATCGGACATCAACTGCTCCCGGATCTGGGACATAATCTGCCGGCTTTTTTTAATGACGCCAGTGCGCGCCGAGCTGGGCTCCCTACGCTGAATATTACTAACCTCGCCTTTCGTCAAGCCCCATGCATTATACAGTCCAAGATTTCCAGGCTTAATGTTGTTGTCAATGCAATACTGGAGATATTTCAGCGTTCTATCCCTCAGTTGTTCCGGATCCTTGGTATCTATCTCATCCCACAGAGCAATTTCCAGAGCATGAGCTGTTATCTTGCTAATTTCCTCTTTCGTAGCAGTAATGCCATTGTCTCCAATCACAGGGGACTTCTTCCATGCTTGATTCTTTGCCACCATTTTATTCCCAGAACCTTTACCGCCCATAAACATTCACCACCTTTAAATTCTCCATAAAATAAAAAAAGAGCTATAAACAATAGACCTCTACGAATAAGATCTATTCTTCATAACTCACCGAGTTTCCTCAAAACCAAGCTCATCACTTGCCCGAATCAGCTATACTGTTCGGAGTAACTTTACAATAACAGATTTCCAAACAGAATGCAAGCATAAACAAAAAATATACCATCCCTAAATTTCTCTGTGCTGGCAATTACAGTTCTTCTTGTTTCGATTTCCGTTTTCCCCTATACTATTCTATTCTTCTCTCCCCTATTCTTATCTTAACCTCTACTATACTAAACTAATCTATACTACTTATGCAACCAAAAATCAACCATATGGGGACAATGTGGCAACCAGTTGGTAACCAAGATAATTTTTCCCAAAGAATAATATATATTTTTAATGAAATATCAAAGATGTACATCCGAAATAAATATCAGCTGTCGCGAACTAAATCAAAATTAACTTTTAATATGAATCAAGGCTCTAATCTACTACACAATCACTACACAATTTATCTATGATTATATATAAATTTGCATAGGTATATATTTTACATTAAATTCGCCCAATCGCTGATAATATATAGCTTTATGAGTTTTCATAGGAATATGAACAGAAACATGAAATTGGCAGTAATATCACAATTCCTAGTTTCATTTTCTATCTTTCCTTTCTTGTAAACCTTGATTTTACGGGCTTTGCGGGTTTTGGCATCTCGTTTATGTACCAATTTATGTACCAATTTTTCGAGACAGCAATTTTTCTTCCCTCAAAAATTTTGGTTAACGTACCAATCATGTACCAATTTTTGAGAGCAAAAAAAATTATACCACTTTCAAAGCATCCGCAATCTGGTCGATTTCTTTTTGTTTTTGTTCTTCTGTTGTATGTACATAAAGGTTCATGGTGATCCCAATATTGGAATGACCTAAGATTGTCTGTAATGTTTTAGGTTTCATTCCAGCTTCAATACATCTGGTTGCAAACGTATGTCGCAGCACATGCATGGAAAACTTGGGAATCTTCGCTTTATCACATAGCTTGAACAGCATCGTATCATATGTGCTGTTCTTAACCGGTGTTCCTTTTCTGCAAAGAAATACAAACTCTGACCACTCCATCACCGTAACCTTGAGCGCATTATTTTTCATCTTTTGCTGTCTCAAGATTTCAACGGCTTCCTCTGTCAATGGTATCGTTCGATATCCCGCCTTGCTTTTCGGTTCACCAATCCTCCATTCCTTTGTAGAATGGCGATACTCCATAGAGCGCCTTATCGTCATGGTACGGCGATCCATATCAATGTCTGACCATTTCAACCCTACCAGCTCTCCGGTACGAAGACCGGTCTGTAACAGGAAACGGTACTGATACTCGTACGCATTTCCCTTGATCACATTGCAAAACTCACGCTGATACTGTAATGTCAATGCCTCTTTCTTTTCAGAAGGCTTACCTATGTCAGAACGAACCATCTTGTTACATGGATTCTTCATGATCACATCATTCTGATAGGCATAATCCAACATATTATACAATGTAATCCGCGCCTGATAGATTGTTGAAGTGCGATAGCCTTCATCCGCCATACGATTCATAACTGTCTGGCATTGAATGGTATTCACACTCCCCAGTATCTTTTTCCCTATAACCGGTTTAATATTGCGGTGATATCGTTCCGTATAGTTTCGAACTGTATTTGGTCGAACAGTTCTCTTCTTCATCGAAATCCAATACTCAAACCACGAATCAACCGTCATTTCCTCTGGGAAATCCATATTGCTGTGTTCATCGCGATATGCGGAGTCAGCCAGCCACTGTCTGCACTCTTGAAGCTTTAGGAATAATTTTTGAACACGTCTCCCATATTTATTCGTATATCTTCCAACATAGTAGCCATCTTCTCTTTGGCTTATTCCCAGACCAAGCTCTTTTCCTTTTAGGTTTTTACCCATATTGCAGCTCCTTTCACACAAAAAGAGCCTCAATACTCAAATTTAATCATATCATAAAGAGGCTCAAATGTAAAATCCTATATTTCGATCTGCTCGGACAAATATTCTTCAAATTCCCTGCGTTTTATCAGCTTTTTCTTTCCAACATATAAAACAAATGGACAATTTGGAACTTTTAGCATTTCTTCAAGCTTGTTGATTCCGATATGGCTGTACAATGCAGCTTCTTGTTTCGTCAACATCGCTTTTTCCCATATTGGAATGTTCATATTATCTGATTCCAATCTCATCACTCTCCCAAACCCAACTGACGCTTTAATAGGTCGTTGATTTTTTGCATGATACCTGATTGCTCTGGAATATGCCCTGCTTTCATTAAAATCTGCCGGTCATCTATTGTTACAAGCTGCTCTGCCATGAAAACCGTTGTTTTTCCAAGCCTTCCAAAGACATCCTTCTGAAATACTGTCACATGTACCGGAAATGCCTTCTTTTCCTGCTTGCTGGTTCCCGGCATTACTGTATATACCGGACCATTTCCTTTATCTGTACTGACAACCAGACATGGTCTTTTTCCAGATTGCCTATGACTGCCGGGAAATTCTCCCAAATCCACCCAAATAATATCTCCACGATATATATTCTTTATATTATTCTGTTTCATCCAACCTTCCTCTCTTTCTCTGCCCGGAATCGGATCTTCATTTTCAACTCTCCATCATCCACGGAAAATATTCGAAAACCCGCTTTTCTTACTTGTCCAACCTTGCGATAGGCATCCTCTTCATCCAAAGCAAGATACTCCATATTGGCAACCAATATAGCCTCTGCCTTTCCCTGCTGCATCCAATCAATGCACCGGCTATACATTTGATTTACAACATATGGGGCAAAACAGCTCTTACGCACGATCTTCATAGGAATTAACCCATGTGCATCTGCATATTGATTGATGTATCGCAACTGCCGATCCTCTTTCTTTTCTGCCAGTTCAAACGATTCTTCGTCCGTTGCCAGAAACACAATGCAAGGGATATTCTCCTGTCTTGCCATTCTTTGTTTCTTCTTTTCTCTTCTCCTTGCTCTTCTCGTTTCCATCACGCTACCCCCATTGCCGCACTTCCAAGTATCGTGTTGGCATCTGTTTCAAAATATCTGATCAACTTTATCAGCATTTTCAGGCTCATGCCTCTCATACCTTCTTCGATCTTTGCATAATGAGTATAACTAACCCCCAACACATCAACTACCTGCATCTGTGTTACTCTTTTCTGCTCTCGAAGCTCCCGAAGATTATTTCCTATCGTAAACATATCAACATCCGTTGTTTCTATATCGCTCATTTTAAACACACTCCTTCTTCTGCAGCCTGATGTAGCCGCCATCATATATTTTTTCGTTACGATGTATGCGCATGTCATCCGGTCTCATAACCTGTATTCTTGCTCACCTGCAAGCAATTATCCCTTATAGACAATTCAAGTATAGCAATGCATACATCGAACAAAGAGAATCTTGAAGGTACATTATTGGTACTGATAGGAAAATTTATCGGGCAAATTAACATTTATGCCATTCAATATAGCAGCCTCGTCTCACAACTCATGACTTCGACATTGAATAATAGACAGCCATAAGATATCCGGATTTACGCAAAAGTGTATATCCGACTACTTAGCTTGTTGTCTACACAAAAAATGGGCAGCCCTCTTTCAGACTGCCTATCCACTGGTCATCTTATATAATACATTTTATATTACAAATCTTATTACATCTATATATGTGGGCAACATTCATACATATGAATATCATTCAACTGTGCATATCTCTGTTTATATAAAAGGCTGCCCCATGACACCTTCCAGAATATCATTTTTACCCTTCATTTAAACTATAAAATTAGCCTTTATGCCCCAAAAAGCGTACTAAAACTTACACATCTTTCTAATTGATTGAAAAACTCACACCAATTCTCTACCATGCTTACTTCCTCCAAGTGATATATTTCTTTTACTTCCAAATTCTCTGTTCCATTTAACCATAAACAATGCATCTTCAAAATTTCGTGCAACCCCCATATATTATCTTCCATAGAAAATCGAGAAAACAATGCAAAAGTAAAATTGTCTAGGTCATTCATCAATCCATATTCTGTCGATGTCCAACCTTTACTTTTTTGATGATAATAAGTATCAATCACTTGCTTTAATACATTAATAACTTCACCGTCATTCAAATACGGAAAAAGTACCGTATATAGTCTGTTACAACCATCATATTCTAAGTTATTAATTTCTCTTTTCTCAAGCATTTTCATAATACGCAGTTTATAATCTGTAATACATTGAGAATTCTGACTTTGTGCTCTCTGGATAAAATATTTAATATAATCCCAATAAAAGTCCCCTTTGTCAAACTGTACCTCAATATAGTCAAACATCTCATTAAGCGTCATTTTCTTCGTCTTAGATATAAACTCATCCATATACGCATTATACTCTGATTCATACCATCTACTTGGGATGATACAACTATGTTCTGACTGTTCTAATCTTTCTTGTGCATATTCCAATGGAGCTACTATACTCATTTTATTTTCAAAATCTTCATACTTCAATCTCTTTGCACATAATGAAATTGCTTTATGAATATCCGCACAATATATTTTTCTTCTTGTATTCTGGTTGTCGTATTGTCCCGCATGCTCGTCTAATCGAAAATAGCTTGTAGCTTTTTCCCATATTTCAAATAATTCTTCTTCTGTAAAATAATTTGTTTCCAGTGCCGATATTATCCCATCAAATGTTAACTCTTTCCAATCAATTTTTGACTCTTTAACCATATTTACAAATTGTAAAAGACTGGTAGCTCCCATTTTTCCTGCTACAGACGCTACTGAGCCACCAATCTCGACAAACGCTCTATTATCACCAATTTGGGAAGCATACTCCGAAAGATTTAACAGCAAACAACCTTCCGATTTCCATATATCTCCATCATCATTTGCAATTCTTTCAAACCAATTTAATGGATTAAAAAGACTGCATTCTTTACGTCCCACATAGCTAATACTTCTCGTATTTAATAATTTCAAAGCATTGTTTACCTTTTCCTGCCATCCCATTTTCTCTGCTATTTTTAACAATATCTCTGAAATATATCCTCTTTCGGATAACTCTTCACTCCATATTATTCCGTCAAATCCCATCCACTCATCAAAATATTTTTCCACCAAATATGTCTTGTTGCATGCACATAAATATGACCAATAGCTTTCTAAAAGCATAACCTCACTATATGTTTTTGCCTTTTCACAAAGTTTATCTTTTAAAACTTCCGTAAATGATTGCGGAAGCATATCATTTAACTGAATAATACTTTCTAATATTCCTTTTCTAAACAAAATGGTTTCAATTCTAAAGCAGCCATTATAATACCTCTCTTCCAAGAGCATGTCTTATAATGGTATCATAAATTAAGACACTGAAAGAGACATTTCTTAATGAATCTGATATACTTTAACCAACAAATGAAAGAAGGTACTTATCATGTCCAGATCAAGAAGAAATTTCAGTGCTGAATTTAAAACCAAACTCGTCCTCCAGCTGCTCAAAGGTGAGAAGGAACTAAATGTTCTTGCCACCGAAAATGATATCCAACCCAATCTCCTCCGTAACTGGAAGAAGGAATTCCTTGCAAATGCTTCTTTGGCGTTTGACAACAAGCGGGAAGATAATCTCCGGGAAAAGCTTGCAGAAGAACGCAAAGAGAAAGCGGAATATGCAAAAAAAGTTGGTCAGTTAACCATGCAGGTTGATTGGCTCAAAAAAAAATCTGAAGAAGTTGTCGGACCTGACTACGAGAGTAAATTTAGTCCGAAACCTTTCGACGACTAAGGAAATACCTGTGTCATCTGGAGCAAAACTCCTTGACATTAATCGCACCAGCGTTTATTACAATGGCACACCTGTTTCAGCAGAAGAACTGGAGTGTAAAGCAATCATCGATCATCTGCATACTGATAATCCCGCCTGGGGTGCTCGTCAGATGTCAGCACAGCTTAAGTTACGTGGTTATAATGTCGGACGTCGCAAAGCTGGACGATATATGCGTGAAATGGATATTACACCAATTTATCCTAAAATGAATTTATCCAAGCGAATGAAACAGGCAAAAGTTTGTCCATATCTTCTTCGGAATGCCGTTATTGACAAACCAAACCAGGCATGGTCTGTTGACATCACATATATTACTATGAAGCATGGATTTTTATACCTGACTGCCATTATAGACTGGTATAGTCGTTGCATCGTAGGATGGGATATTGACGACACTTTGGATACCACCATGGTTATCAATGCCTGTGAAAAAGCATTTAAAGTTGCCAAACCTTTGATAATCAATTCAGACCAGGGTTCTCAATTCACAAGTGAGAAATATAGAGATTTTATCCGCACCAACGGAATACGCCAGAGCATGGACGGAAAAAGCCGCTGGGCTGACAATATCATGATTGAGCGTTGGTTCCGCAGCTTTAAATACGAGGAAGCATATCTTACAGAATATGCCAATATCAAGGAAGCCAGGGAGAAAATCGGAGAATATATCTACACTTATAATTTTGAGCGTTGCCATCAGGCTATTAATAATCAGCGTCCTGCTGAAGTATACTATCCAGCAATGCTTTTGGATGATGCCAGAGCTGCTGCATAATATAAAATCCAGGTGGGGTACTTCGTCCTTCCATGTAACCAGTCAACATATCAGTTCATTATAAAAATCTCAGATTTTTGTCTTGACAACTGAGCCATTATATCTAATCTCACCTTAAAAACTTCCAAATCAAGTTGTTTAGAACAATTCATTAAAATACATTGTTCCATATAAGCAATATATCCTATTGCAGTTAATAAATGTTCTGCAACAATCTTATCTTGATTATCTTTTTTAAATCCACTTTTTTCCAACGCATTTTTTCTTATTTTGTCAAATTTCTTTGTAGAAACATACGATAACACATACATGATACTAGCTATTATTTTAAAACGTTCTTTTTCTCTGTCTAGTTCATTGAACTTTCTCTTAATCCACTCGTCCGATATAAATGTAAATTCTTTATTTACAATATCTTGAATCCAATCTTTACATAAATCTAATCTATCATTTTTCACTGCCCATACGCATACTCCAAGTTGATTATACTCTGAAAAAATCTCTTTTGTTTTTCCCTGTAAGATATATTCAATATTCTCCGAACGACCGCTCTTTATAATGCATTGCAGATAGTCTTCTAAATCTGTAACATAAGAATATGATAGATTCTCCAATGTATATTCTATCTCATTGACGCCATAACACTGTTCCGCTTGTCCTAACCATCCTCTGTAAAATTCAGCCGCACTTCTTTTTTCTTCTTCACCCACATAGTCAATCTTCTCTGGTGCTACTTGGAACATTCGAGCATACTTCCCCCAAGTTTTCAAAACATCATCTAATCGACTTTTTTCTTCTTTTGCAAAAAGAGAAAATATCGTTTTTGGTGTTTTCATTCCCATCCAACGTTCTAGTATGCTTTTTGCCCTATTCTCTTCTCCATGTTCTGTTAAAAATTCCACAGCAGCAAGCATGTTTGCAACATCATCAATAGTTAAAAGTTCATCTGGTATTGTTCTTTTTTCACTTTCTAATGCAAACGGAATATCAATCTCATATTGATATTTCATATCTAACCAATTAAGTGATTCCTCATGCTGATGCATAGTTGTTACTGCACAACTAAACTTCACAATCTTTCTTATATCTTCAAGACTTACAAGAGAATCTAATGTAGATAACATTTGTTGCTCAATTTCAGCCGGACTTCGTTTTAACGCATATGCTTCTATAACATACCCACTTGTAAACACATCCACATATTCCTGTGTTCTTTCAGCATCTTTCAATAACTTGAAAACTAATTCATGCTTAATTTTAGCATCAAATTGATTTTCCATTAAAAAATCTGCTATTTTCCCACTTATTTCTGGAATCAATTGTTTTGCTTTTTTATAATGAGAAGTCAAATAAATCCTGACATCATTATGAAATACACTATATCCAAACTTATCATACTTAATAATCGGAAAAAGATTTTGCATTGTATTTTCCCATTTCCAAACCGGTATATCACTTCCAAAGATTTTACTCATGACATCGGCTGACATTTTTCTGTTAATAATTGAAAATGCTGCTGCTAAGTACATATCTATAATATGCCCTATGTCCCCAGCTTGTTCTAACGCCCCTTTCCAAATATACTCATAATATGACTCAATTCCAGAACTCAATACTCTTACATTACTATTTTTTTCATAATCATCAAAGGTACTATACTTTGAAGCCTCCTGCATAGCAAAAACTGCTGAAAGCGTATTACCTTTCGCTATATTGGCAATATAATTTATTAATAAACTTCTTCCAGTTGTATCATATCCCATTACTTGATGATTGGAATCATACAATAGTTCCAAATCCTCTTTTTGTATATCTGGCACTTCCATCATTTCTATTCTTTCTGGATCTGATAAGAAATCTGGATATTCAGGAAATTGATATACTGGTTGCCCAGCAAGTATAAATCGTACGTTAGCTGGAACTGTTTCAGGAGATAATAATGTTTGTAAAAATGTATGTTTTTCTCCATTACGAGCAGCATGATCTATCCCATCAATTGCTATAACCGTTGGCTTTCCCGTAATATCTGCCCAAGCAGTAGAAAGACGCATAACTTCTTCCCTCAATTTATCAACTGAATCTATTAACTCAATAGATACTGGTACGTGATATTCATAAAGCTTACCCTTAAATAATTTTCGTAGCATTATCAATAAACTTCCCCAAAATTCTTTCTGATCGCTAATACCAGAATCAGCCGAAATGTATAGTTCTCCTGGAATAATTGGTTTAAACGCATGAAAGCGCAAAGTAATAATGCTATCTGGCTTACATGCCAAATAACTGATTATATTGGTTTTTCCGCATCCGGGATTGCCTGTCAAAAAGGTAACTCTTGATTTTCCATTTATAATTTTTTGTTCCAAACATTTTACAAATTCAATCCTTGATTGAAAAAAAGGCTCACAGAGCGGCAAAATATGCTCCCCCTTAATCTCATCACCACTCAAAGAAAGTGCTTGCATTACATCCTCTTTGTCTATTTCTTTTTTGTCACGAATAGAAGTGGACCACCACATTAATTGATAACATAATTTTTGATGTAATCTGACTGCAATTTCATGAGTTGTTCCAAATACTTTTTGTAATTCATCTGCAATTATGTCAATCATTCCATCTAAATCTTCTTGATCTGTTATCAAAGAAAAATTTTTTAAAAAATAAAATTTTTCTTTGTCATTGAGATTTTCCATACACTCCTTCCATATTTTCCATGCTTCATCCCATTCCGCATTAACAATAATTCTGTTAATATCCACATCTTCAGAACTATCAGCATCTGACAACTCATTTACCTGGTTTTTTATATATTTCCAAAAAGAAAATAATGGAGGACGTTGCCATCCGCCGTTTGGAGTATATTTACGTTTCCCTATTTCTCTGTTAGTAAAAAAAATAACTCTATTGTTTCCAGAATTCTTTTTCTCCATTTCTTTCCATTCAGATGAATATTTATAAAGATATGATTTCTTCGGTTCACCTTCAATCATATTAGAAAATGACAATTTATCATTTATACGTGTGTGTTTTACCTGAATATACTCTTTTGTCCCATTTTCATATGTAACCACTACGTCATCCAAGCTTTGACTTTCATCTGATTGTAAAATTACATTCTTTATTTGATTATCTGGATTTAACATTTTTACAGCATACAATAATCCAACAGACCATTCATACCAATACGGATCACCTGTTCCTGCAGTCAAATTACACATGTAAATACCTCCTTGAATACATTTTACCACTTCTTAAATATAATTTTATCACTTTAGTATATTCCCAACAACCACAAGTTTACATGATTGCAGAGCAATTAAAAGTTCATATCTCTTCCTGCATATTCCTATATTTCTGCACCAATGCCCCCAATTCTTCCAATAATTCATCAGATGATGCCACAGTTTTGTCCCCCTTCAGTATGTAATCCGTACTCACTCCATAAATTTCACTAAACATCAACAGCGAATCAATCGACATTCCCTTTGCTCCTCGCTCTATCCGGCTGATCGTTCCCGGCTCAAGTCCAACTGCCTCCGCTACCTGCTCCTGTGTCTTTTCTGCCTGTTTTCTTAATGCCTTTAATCTCTTTCCACTTGCTTCCACGTCATAAATCATCATAATTCTTCATCCTTTCCAGCCATCTCGATAGCCAGAAGTAAGATGATGAAAAATTAATTTTGAATTTTCCGCTGCCTGATCCACGCAAAAAAACGCAAAGGAAAGCCAGTTATCTACTGGTTATCTTTCCCCTGCGTCTCTGGTGCTTCCATCATTGTTGATGTGCCCTTATCAGGTGGGCTGTTCATTTAATTGTCATTTTGTTTCTATGTAACAGATCCCAGATCTGTCAGATACGGAACACACCTTTGTCGGCACGCTTCCGTATCATACCTTCTGTATATTTCTTCAACATCATTACCCGTTTGCAGCGGTTGCATTTGATCGTAATACCCTGCAGGACGATCCGGTCATCGTCCTGACTCAATGTATAATCCATCATCCTCACATTACACTCCCTGCAATGCAACTGCACTGTACTCCAATTCTTCTCCAATTCAGTTCAACTCCTCTACCATACAAAATTGCTATTACCAACACGCAACATTTGTACTTGCAAGGGAAAGGGAAATCAACCTTCGCAAGCCCATTACTAGAGCCGGAAGTTCCGATGCGCCCTGTCCTGACGCTCCGACATTGCTGATCTTAAAGCCTGTTGACCATGGCAAGCCATGATCTGCTTAAGCTGATTTCTCCATGAACCACATATTGTTGTCCTCATAGAACAGATATACTTCTTTTCCGTCTACGACACATGTATATCGCATCCCGGCACCGCCTGCCTTTAAGCTGGCTGCACGCCGGATGTCTTTCACTTTGCTGATCTCATACTCTACTCCATCCTCCCATACAAAACTTTTCGGAAGGAGCATTCCATCCTTGGTAAATGTGGCATTCACATCTACATAAATTTTGTCTTCGTTCAAAGAACTGCCTCCTATTCTTAACTAAAATATCCTTGCGGATGTACCGTGTGGGAACCTTTTGCATCCAAAGAAGATAACAGCGTATCCTGATACATCAGTCCCCGTTGAATACTGAAATATCCAAACCTTTTCCGAATCTCATCCACCGCAGCATCTGCTTTCTCCTGCTTTTCCCGGCGGGTATAGTCACAGAATATGTCGAGCTGCTCATATGCATGATCCAGTGTTAATTCTGCTCCTCTGACACCAAGACTGCGGATTGGTTTTTCCCATTGATATGTTGCTCTGAAAATGCGATAGGCTTCCTGTGCAATCTCCGATGTGATGTTCGTCGGTCTGTCTATCTTATGCTGTCTCGTAAAATGATGTAGTGCGTTGTCGCGGACGGATATTTCCACTACACGGCACTTAAAGCCATTCTCCCGCAGTCTGGCAGCGACACTTTCTGCCAGAACATACAAGATGATCTTCACATCTTCATCCGTCTCCAAGTCTCTCGGAGTCGTTGTGCTGTTTCCTATGGACTTGATCGGGGCACGGGTATGTTCCCTCTTGACCGGAGAATCATCCCAGCCATTCGCAAAAGAATGAAGTACCAGCCCCATCTTACCAAACCGGGATCTCAGATACTTTTCCTCCACCTGCGCCAGCTCACCAATAGTACGGATGCCCATGCTTTGCAGCTTCCTCTCGGTAGACTTTCCTACATATAAAAGATCACCCACCGGAAGCGGCCAAGCCTTCGTCCGATATTCCTCTCTGCCCATCGTTGTGATCGCATCGGGTTTCTTATAATCAGAGCCCAGCTTCGCAAAGATCTTGTTGTAAGATACACCGATACTTACGGTAAGACCTAACTCTGACTTAATTCTGCGACTGATATCCTGAGCAATCGTAAGCCCATCTCCCATAAGGGAACAGCTTCCTGACACATCCATCCAGACCTCATCGCAGCCGTATGGTTCCCAAAGGTCTGTATATTCCTGATAAATCTGATGTGCCATCCTAGAAAAACGCAGATACAAGTCCATTCTCGGCGGAACAAATTGAATAGCCGGACAAACCTGTCTTGCCTGCCAGAGTACCATACCAGTCTTCACTCCCTGCCGCTTCGCCAGATAATTCGCTGTCAATACGATTCCATGTCTCGCCTGTGGATCACCGCCTACTGCCATCGGCACATGCCGCATCTGCGGACGATGTAACATCTCCACGCTGGCATAGAAACAATTCATATCCACATGAAGCACTGTTCTGTCTGCCATAATCAATCTCTCCAATCCAAAAAGAACATTTGTTCTATTTTTCTATGCCGTCAGTATAAATCATTTTTATCATTATTTCAAGTGTAAAATATTACCCATTTCATCATAGAAATGATTTTTGCATTGATTTTTCATAAGGAATTGTATATAGTATATACAGAAAACAGACAAAAACACTCTTACGGAGGCGATAAAATGAACTCGATTGGAAAGATATTACAAGATCGTCGAAAAGAACTTGGGTTGACACAACCCGATGTAAATAAAGAACTGAAACAATTTGGATACTCTATGAATCATGCAGCGATCAGCTCCTGGGAACGCAATGTTACCCAGCCAAATGCTACACAGTTCCTGGCACTCTGCAAGATTCTCGGCATTACAAATATTTACGATACATTCATCGGAGAATATACGCCGGATAATCCGTTCAGCGAATTAAACGAAGAAGGCATTCAAAAAGCGAAGGAATACATAGATCTGCTGATCAAATCTGGAGATTATGCCAGAGAAGATAACTCTGTCCTTCCCTCTTACCGGGAAATCAGACTGTTTGATCTTCCTGCCTCTGCAGGAACCGGAGAATTTCTTGATAGCGATAACTTTGAAATGATCGAAGTTGGAAACGAAGTCGCCCCGGAAGCAGATTTTGGTATCCGAATCCACGGTGACAGTATGGAACCTCGCTATATCAGCGGACAGATTGTGTGGGTACAACAGACGGAAGAATTGGAATCAGGGGAGATCGGTATCTTCTATCTCGACGGCAATGCCTACTGTAAAAAGCTGGATTGTAGCAGAGCAGGAACCTTCCTTGTCTCCCTGAATCAGAAATATGATCCAATCCAGATCACAAAAAATAATAGTTTTAAGATTTTTGGAAAAGTAGTATGCTGATAGTCCTGTTTATGGGACAACATATAGAATATAATAAAGACAGTGTCTGAGTCCGGTCTTTCTTCTTCTGGATAATCTTGCTTCAGGAAACCCTAATTCCGGAAATGTGGAAACCAGTGTTCCGGAACACGGAAACCGTCTTGATTGGCTTAATGGATATTTATCGGGTACAACTCATTTGTCAAGCCCAGAGCCGCTTTGCGGTGCGAAGCAGGCTTTACGATTGATAGGGTTGAAACTGATAAACTAGTATTGCTCCAATCACACACTTTTCTTGGTTTCCTTATGCCGGACAGCAGGGACATGGTAGCCGGAATATTCATCTTACCCGGCTCAGTACCATTTCACGGAAATGATTTCCACTAATGATCAGTATGGAGGGAGCTATATGGTAACAAACAATATTTCGGAAATACGCAAAGAAAAACATCTCAGTCAGGATGACCTTGCGGTCGCACTCGGCGTGTGCCGCAAGAGCATCTTTAATATTGAGCATAATAATGTGATTCCGAATATTGATACCTGCCTGCGTCTGGCAAAATATCTTGATATGACAGTAGAGGAACTTTTTGAAATACAAGATACATAATGAAAAATCACTCACACCGCCTCTCAAGAACAGTGTAAGTTTCCAATCTCACCCCATTTATAATGTCATAAAGACCAATTATACTACTCACAGATGCACTCTCGGCAACATATTGCCATTGCGTGCTGAGCAATAAATACTGAATGATCTTCAACTTCAGTCTGCTCAAAGTCAAGGTCAACTAAGCGCTGTGCACCCTTCATTGAAGTCAATTTACCATCTTTTCCTATGTATGCCGTCACTTCTCTCTTAGCAATAAAGCTTTTTTGCATGTGTCCCAAATTTTCAATCTGATACTTTTTAAGTAATATTCAATCTCAATTGCACTTCAAAACTCTACAAATATTCTTTAATATGTTTACTTCTACTTGATAATCGCATTTTTTTCAAAGCCTTATTTTCAATCTGTCGAATCCTTTCTCTGGTTACCCCCATAATCCTTCCTACTTCCTCAAGCGTTCTTGGATTTCCATCATTAATGCCATATCTCATTTCGATTACCATTTTTTCTCTATCTCTCAAAGTCTCCAAGGACGCAAGCAAGTATTCTTTTACACTATTTTGCATAAATTCACTTAATGCATCATAGTCATCAACTAATTGTTCTGGCAATTCTTGATATGGCAAAATATATGACACTATTTCTCGCAAAGATAATTGGGACTTTTTAATTGTTTCATCCGCCACCATATAAACTGCCTGCTCAAAATTATCATCATATAAATAATCACCAGTATCCGCCACTATTGTTAACAAACGATCTCTATAATGTGCCGGATAATATAATTCTGTTCCTTTGATAACGCACTCTCTCTGCATGTTCTGACGAACCCATAGGGAAAAATATGCCGAAAATCCATCAGAATTTGTAACATCAAATTTATCAATGGCGTTCATTAACCCAATTACCCCATTTTGAAATGCATCCTCAAAATCGCAATAACATTCTTTTGAAAAATAATATGCTTGTTTCATAACAGTTCGCAAATACATTTTTATTATGCGATCTTTTGCATATGAATTTCCCTGTTGCGCCTGCACAATTAGATTTTGCCATTCATGAGATTGAGGCGGAATAATATTTCCGACTTCCTTAATCAAAACTTTACAATTAGGATATTCCTGTCCTATCTGCTTAAATAAAGCATCATAATCCAAATGACTCCGATCAACAAAAGAGTCTTGCGTTATTATCTTTTTTTCCTTATAAGCGCTAGAATCTTTTACAATCATTTTTTTATTCAATAGTCTATCACATAGACTATCAATTTCCAATATATCCATATCATGATCAATGCATACATCTATAATATCATCTTCTAACAGATATCCATTGTTGCAATATTGTTCATACAATATTTTTTCAACCTGTTTTTGCTTTTCATTTGAATTACTCATACATATCCCCTATTTATTGTTTTGCCAATCGACATAGTGCACCTATCTGGTCTGGATCAATAGATTGATAATAGCGTTCATCAATCTCCTCCATAAAATCATATAAATTTTTCAAATAATCTTCTGGACCAGCTGCATTTTCAATCAATTTTTCATATAGCACATCGACTCCTCCAAGTACATATTGATCATACAGTCTCTCATCATCTGTTGCATCCGGACTATTAAAAAGGCGAAATGCTTTATCAACTCTATCATCAATATTTTCAGCATTCTTCTTGTCTAATAGCATAATTAAACAATATGTAAATTTCAAATCATCCCCATTCTCAATCAATTGTTGGGTAAAAATTTTTGTTGGTTTTTGTGCGCCATCTCCCTTATTAGTTTCAGCTTTTCTTTGATATAAAAATCCGACTATGGGCGCCATTAAATATACATCCAAGTTCCTTTTAAAAAGCTGATTCTTGTCATCAAATTTGGCAGTAAGTTTATTAACCTTTTCTGCATGTGTCCCCATGAAGGAATATTCTTTATCAAACATCTCTTTTACCTCCTCACCAATTTCGTTTCAAATTCATTCTTTTTATCAAACAAATAACGTTGTCCTACTCTACTTCCCATATTGTTCTCAGCGATTTCGCCATCTGTATCCTTAATAAAAATAATAACTTGCTCAGCAACCTTAGGTAAAGCATCGCATACCGTTTTTATTCGAGTTTTATCAAATGCCGACAATGGCGCGTCCATAACTAACGGATATGCCTCCGTCATAAGCATCGAAGTTTCATCAGAACTATTTTGTCTTGCCATCTTTATAACACCCGCAATAAATGCAAAAATCACTGATATACTCTGTGCTGTAGAGGTTTCCACATCTCCTGTATAACTTTCAAAATCATCCACTAGAATTTGAATGTTATACTTCTCATCTAATTTCAATGAAAATCCTCCATTGTAAATTTCCTTAAATATTTTATTTACAGTTGTTTCCAATTGTTCTCGTACCTCTGCTTCTTTCTCTTGATATACAGTATGCAGATATCGATACATGTAGGTTGCATATGCCTTAAATCTCGCTAACCTTCTATTATTGTCGTCTTTAAGTACAAGCTCATTAATATTTGTTTCACAACGCTCTTGTTTAGTTTTTATTGCCCCCTTTTCCTCGTTTAATGTATTTATTTCCCTATAAAGATTTTTTTTCTGTCCTTCATAAAAAGTATATTTTTTCTGAAGTTCTCCAACATTCAGCATGCCATCAAGTTTGTGATTTATTTGTTCAATCTGCTTTGTTACCTCCATATAATCAAATTCAAATTCGCTTATGACTCCAAATTTAGTAGATATATCTTCAAATACATCTGATGAATTTTTGCATTTCAACTCACAATCACGTATAAATTGTCTAATCATCGTGCCAATACTTTTAGGCGGTATATAGTCCAAAACTTTATTTAATTCCGCATACTCATGACTACCAAATTGAATAGGGGTTCCACACAGACATACCTTCCTATCAATCAAATATTTAATTGTACGTGCGTGAATATCTGGAATACCAGCATCCATTTTGTCAGTATCTGCTAACTCCCTTAATGCATCATGTATCATTTTAGTTGCCATCCAGGATGCACCTCTTTTGTTAAATGTTTCAATTAAGCCACTTGTATTCGCAACTTTGTTCTTCTTTAATCCTATAAGTTTATTGTTAAGTTGTCTTCTTTCCCGAGCATATTTTTCACTATCTCGATTTTCTTCTATCTTTCTTTCATACTCTTTCACCTTTTGACTTGCAATGTCTTCCTCATTATCAATTTCCGAGAGCCGTTCCTCAATCTGAGATAGCCTTGCATCATATTTATCAATGCTCCGTCTATACTCTGCAATCATTGAATCACTTTTGTCATCATAATCTCTTTCATAACTCTTAATTACACAATTTGCAGATCTACCATTAAGATGATCCAACGCTGCAGAAAATGCACTTAAACCAAGCAGGCTCTTCACTGCATCAGCAAATTCTTTGCTCTTTCCCTTTCTTATTTCTTTACTCATATTTCCAATTCTTTCACCATCGAAAAAGAAATATTTTGCTAATTCCTTAGGCAAAATCTCTTTCATTCTAAAATCTACTTCTGTTTCCTTTACAAACTCTTGCTGTCCATCCTTATTCTTATACTGAATCTTAAAAACTGTATTATTAGGTCTTTTCAATCCACCCGTTGAGTCCGTAGTGTACTTTTGTTCTCTAGTCATTATGTATTCCACTCCTAAGTGAAGCATTTGTATCTTAACTTGAACCTCAGAGACCCCATTAGGACCTATATTCTGACCTACCACTTTATTTAATACAACCTGATCATCGAAATCCGTATCACCATATAAGCACCATGTAAAGGCTTGAGCAAGAGTAGTTTTACCAGATCCATTTTCTCCCATAATAACTGTTACATTTTTTTCAGGATCTGTAGAAAACTCTATCGTTTGTTTTCCATTAAATTGCCGAAAATTTGTTAAGCTCATTTTTTCTAATAACATTCCACTTCCTCCTCTATCATTTTTTTAATTTTTTTCACCATTTCAGTCGTTCCAAACTCTTTTGTGCTCAAATTTCTTTTTTCTTTTATTATTATTTTTTTTATAAGTCTTTGAGCCTTATCAACATCCACTTCTATTCCGTTTATCATTTCAGTTTTCATAATCATATTCCTCCTCATATTCAGTAATGTAATCCTGCAAATCATATGCTTCTCTTATATCATCCAAAAGAGACATACCAGAAGCACCATTCATAGCCAACCGTGTAAATTCATTAGCACGACATAGTTCATTTTTTACAAGTGTTAACTCTTGCTTCATATCTTCTACAGTTAAAGAACTAACCTCATCAAGTGGCCTTGGCAATGTTATGAAATCATATATTTCAGCATACTCCTTACCTTCTGACAATCTCAGCACACGCCCCCTTCTTTGTATATATTCTTTAGGATTTGTCGTGCTTGCCAAAATAAAGGCGACTTTAATGCTAGGTATGTTAACACCCTCATCTAAACATTTTATAGCTATTAACGCCTGCAGCGTATCTCCATCCGAAAATTCTTTTTTCAATATGGCTCTCTCTGATACGCTTTCCTTCGAAGTAAACTGTGAAACATTCATGTTCAATTCATTGCCCAACATACTTGTAACTACATCTATTTGCATCAAATCGTCAGTATCGACCCCCGTCTCTTCTTGATCAATCTCTAACGGTCTTGCTGCACCACAATATACCAAAATATGTTTTTCTTTTCTGTACGGTTCAATTTTTTTTCGCAATGTTACAATCTTTTCACTTGCTGCTGCAACTAGTCTTGCTCTTTTTAAGGCAATTTTTTTCCCTTTATCATTAAACTCAAGTTTTCCAGTTTTACCCTTCACCAAGCATTTTTTCAGTTGTCTAGAATATTCCAAATACTGACTACGCTCCCTTTCTGTCAACGACACAAGCACCGGATAATATTTGTACTTTGTCAGTTTACCTTCATCAATTGCTTGCTCGAGCGTATATTCTATACATTTATCACCAAAAAAATCATATAACGCCTGCGTTCCCTCGGGATCTCCGTGACGATCTAATGTTGCGGATAATGCTAATCGGTATGAAAACTTGTCCGTCAAAAATTTTCGCAAATAATCTGCACCAAAATTATGTGCCTCATCCACAACTAATAATGCATTTCCCTTTATTTTTCTTATTTGCTCCTGAACAAATTCCCCCGAAAAGGTTGCATTGGTCGTTATAAAACAAAAAAATTCCCTTTTTCGTACTTTTAATTTTTGATTTCTTACCGCATCTGCAAGTTTAGGTTTCCATTTTTTCCCTGGTATTGCACCATATCCCACAATTGGATCCATACCAAACCTAACAATATCTTCAGTCCATTGTTCAACCAAGTGTTGATATGGACAAACAATTATTACTGCCAGCTTATCATCAACAGCTTCTGATAAACGCGCAATCGCTCCTAAACCTGTGAAGGTTTTTCCTGTTCCTGTTGCCATGTCAAAGATTCCACAATAATTATGTTTCTGCCATTTATCTATTGCCTTTATTTGATAATCATGCAATATGATATCTTTGGGAACCCTCGCACCATACACTTTTGATATTTGTATTTCTTTTTCACATTTTCCTTTATCCTCTTCCTCGAAATCATTAGGATCGAGTAATTTATAATCCACTTTCTTTCTCATATATTTTTTTAATAAAGAGTCTTTTATTTCGGGCAAATCATAAATTTCTACTTTAGGATCGCATCCGTCCCATATATTTTGAAATGCTTCCGACTTAATATCCGCACGTCGTGCGTCAGCAGCATTCTTCCATGAACAAAATACATCAAAAGATTCATAGTTAACATCCATCCCCATATATGTTTCATTATTCGAACCAGAAAAAGCAATTTTATTTCCATAAGGATCGTAAAACACACCCATTTTTTCGTGATATATTCCAAAATGTCGCTCATTTATCACCAGTGCGATTCTAATATCCATCCTCCCATCGGAAATTAGATTTGCTAACAAATTCAATCGTTCACTTTCTTTGAAATCACTAGGAGTATACATTTTATTAATTATCGCGTTGGTTATAATACTTTTCCTCTGTTCGTATCCTTTTTTTATTGCCTCAACATCTTCAACACTTAAAATTGGTGAAGCAACCAAACGAATACATCCTCCATTATTTATAAAAGGCAACAAACCATCTGCAATATGAACAAGGGAAGTCGATGAAAAAAAACCAACTGCTCTATCATATTTAGTTGCAATTTGCAAAATAGGTGTATAAAAATCCTTTGATGTCAATGCAATGGACGTACGATATTCTGTTTTTAAATGCAAACCAGTAAAATCATCACTCATTCTTCACTCACCTCCCTAATCGCATTAACAAGCAGATCTATATCCTTTTTTGTCGTAAACCTACTAATTCCCACACGAACTGTACCTAAATATTTTTCATCATTTAGGTATTTGTGTATATATGGTGCACAGTGATATCCAGTTCTCACTGCAATATCATAATCTTCATCAAGAATCATTCCAATGTCCTCAGCGTTATATCCCTCAACGTTGAATGAAATAACTCCGATATGCTTGTTTTCTTCCGAAGGAGCATATACTTCTACTCCACTAATCGTTTTCAAACTATGCACTATATATTTCGTCAATTCTTTTTCAATTTTAAAGTACTCATTTATATTAAACGTTTTTAGTGCTTCATGCAAACCTGCAATTGAAACAATATTTTTACTTGCTGGTTCAAATCGTAAAGGTTCCTCCTTCGGCATATGCAAATTTAACGAATCACTCCCTGTTCCCCCAGCTATACTGACATTCAATTTACTCTTTGAATTATCAACAAATCCACCTACTCCAAAAGGGGAATATAATGTCTTATGTCCAGCAAACACTACAAAATCAGCATTGATCATAGTTATATCAATATCAACCAGTCCGAACGACTGAGCCGCATCCATAACGGTAACAGCCTGATACTCTTTGGCTATAGAAAACACCTCTTGTACTGGAAGAATATACCCTGTTACATTGCTTACATGTGTACAGCACACACATACCGGATGATCCTTTATAAACATATACCTCATTTTTTCAAGATCAATCTCTAATGTTGCAGGAGTTAATGGCAATTCCTTAATCATTATCTCTTTCTCATCCACTATTTTTTGAAGCGTTCTTGCCACAGCATTGTGCTCATATGGTGAAACATATACTGTATCTCCTTTTTTTAAATCTAGCCCTTGTAATACCATATGCAACGCAATTGTAGCTGACGGTGTCAATATTACATTTTCCACCCCTGCTCCGTGAACAAGCTTGACTAACATGTCCCTGGTCTCATCAATCAATTTTGTTGCCTGACGAGCTGCTTTGTAAGAACCGCGTCCTGCATTGACTGCTAAATTTCTATTCGCCCAGTCAACCCTCTGATATACATTCTCCGGCTTAGGGAATGTAGTTGCTGCATTGTCCAAATAAATCATTACTACTCCTCTTTTCTCATGATTTTTTCTATTGCCTCAAGCAATATCGCTACTTTAGCATTTACACTCAAATCAGAAAAATCTTCAAGCGTATCTTCTAAAATATTTCTAAAAATAGCACCTGTTGATTCATCTACTTTCTCATAATACTTGTGCAATGTTTCTCCGTTCATACCTGTAAATGACAATTCACATTTTCCTTCAACACTTTGATTTCCAATGCCTTCAATATCTTTTTTGATTTGTTCGACACTATCCAAGTATTCTTTATAAGAATTGTCATTCCATGCATCAACATATACATTACTTACTATTTTTATTATTTTTTTTACAATCTCCTTATTATCATATGTATTGATATCCGCAATACAATTCATAAAACCAGTGATTGTGGAATCATGTAATCCGTTCTTTGCCAATTCGCTTTGCCTCTCATACCATGTTTTTAAGGTATGTGACAAATCTTCCTTCTCTTTCCTATCAAAAATATGTACTGTATCTGCAATTACCCTTTCCAGTAACCAGTCCATATATCCATCCAGTATCTTCTTCATTCTGACCAACACATTAATCGTATCGGTATAATCATTTCGATTACTGCAAAGATGAGGAATGCTCCTAAACAAGGCTTCATATGCATTGACGTCCATTTGTTGCATAATGTTCTTAAACTTAGGAAGCATATCTGCAACTGCAACATCCTGCAAATAAACATTATTCTTTTTCAAATTTTTGGTATTTTGCGGCAGTGCACGATACCATCTCTGCATACAAGTTAAAATATTTGATATTCTATTGCCATGCAAATTGAGTTCGTTTTCCATATCAAAGATTTCACCTAATTGTTTTAGGTATGCCTCCTTATCAGCACTATCCTTTGAAATATACATATCATACTTATCCGGACTTTCTGTCATGGCAAGTATGTTATCTACATCCAACGAAACCTCTTTATCCTGACAATAAACAACTAAATCCTCATTTTTACAAGAAAGCACATAGGAGAAAATAATAGGGAACACCCCTTTTCTCATTCCATATGGTTTCCCCATATATTCATTCAGCAATAACGAAACCGGCTTTCTCTCTTCTATACACGAATTTAAGTATCGTTCAAATATATCTAACAACTTTCGAGCTGTCGCATGATTTTCAGCATCCAAAATCCCCGAATTTATCATCACCGCTCTATAAATTGTTGCCTCAGCACTAGTTCCATTTTGGAAAATCTCATCCGATTCTTTACTCAACAGATTTTCCATAATAATCTTTCTTGCTTTTTTTATCGGTGAAGTCGTAATAAATTGTTTGTTAATCATTTCGTTATTAATAACCAATGTATCTCTAAAACAATTTTCACAGACCACATCAACCGCACGGTATATTGGTATGTCATTTTTGCTTTGCCATGCCTTTCCATTGTAGTAAAACGTCAATGTATTCCTATTTTCGCCGAACTCATCATCTACATATTGCGCAAGCTCCCTTTTTCGTTCTTCCTCCATAATCAGTAATTCTTTATTTAAGACCTGATTTTCACGCATAAAAACACTATCATCTTTTATGTCTTGAATCACCTCATACTCAAGTGCAACATCATATAAATCAAATTTTTTTCTGGAATAGGATACAATCAAATTTTCTACACCAAATTTTTTTACTTTGGTCTTGATTTCTTTAGATCTATCCGTATCCTCTAAGCCAAACAATGCAACCACTTTTCCATCTTGAAACTTTCCATCATCAAAAAAAACGGTAGCATCATCCATATCCATAAAATCAATGGCACTCATATATTCATATCTAAAATAACGAGTCATTTGATACTCAGAATTATAGCGTTTGGGCATCACATACTGAATATCACTTATCTCTGACAATATATTAGATATATTAACATTTTCTTTTAGTGCCTTTCTTTTTTTTATTTCACTACGAAGTTCTATTCCTGCTCTAGTTTTAAATGCATAGCAATTATTCGCACCCTTCTTGTAAATAAGTTTTTTAGACTCAAGTGATTTAAGAATATCAGGTGCATTAACAAGTCCTGAAGCTAGTACCAATACTTCCTCGGTCGGTGGAAGTTCATCATACTTGTTAATAATGCACAGTAACGCAAGTGTTTTCAACATACGTATTCTGCTAAATTCCTTTTCTTTAGAAATTGCATATTCTGCATTTAACCATTCACTATGTATATGCTCATTTGAAATCTCTTTTTTAAAAATATTTCTAAAATAATCATATATTATATCTGGTGTAATTATCCATTCAGCCGCATCTGCTGCCGGATGATTCTTAACATATTTTGCCATACTATATGGTTCATCCTTAGATATAAACGTAAATAATGTACGTTCATTTTGAGCTACTTTCTCACTAATATGAAGCAACGCATAGGTTGATATTGGGCTTAATGGAAAGCAACCTCTTACAATAATCTTCTCAAAATCATCCTTTGTAAAAACCGTATTAAACGCTGGCAAGCTGTGATATTTCTGTACATTTTTCTCCGAGAAACACATCGCCGCTACCGGAATCTCTTCCAAACGTTCATCATCTGTTTTAATTGCGTTCTGAATTAACTCATAATTATTTTTTGATGAGGTATTGAATAATACTTCTTCAATTCTCCCCTCAATTCCAGTAAATGCATTAATTGTTGCATCAGACAAATAATGTCCATACTCTTTAATCGACTTATGCGCCACTAAAGTCATAAATATCTGAGCATGTTTGGAATCGTTTGCGAGTTCGCATAAGTCTTGCAGCAGTTTCATATTATTTCCTGCCGCCTGTTTATCCTGTCCCTCAATAAATTTACTAAATTCGTCAAATACAATATAGATTCCACTAAATTTAAACTCTTCGCAAAGTTTGTCAGCAACTCCCTGATACATTTTCAGCACGTCGCCACCTGCTAATGGATTAAATTCACTTCCTGCAGTAAGCTGTGGATATATTTCCTTAAAAACAACCAAGCTTTCCCTGTTGCATACTTTTAGCTCTGCAGACATTTTCTCTAATGTATAGCCTTTGTCTTGTAATAATCTAGAATAATCCAAATATGTATCTGGATAATCCCTTTCCCATCTTTCAATAGTACTAAGCGCATTACTATAAAATGTATCTGGCATTAAATCTGATATTTTTTCCCTTTTTAATGCATCACTTAACGCAACCATAAACGTTTGATTAAGATCATCTTGGTTCCCTGATACAATAACAGGCAGAAAGCGCCCCTTATTACACCAAATATTTCTAGCCATATTCCCTGTTTCTTCATCTACAAGTTGAATCTTATTTAATAAAGCTGAAATAATTTCATTATTATCCTCTGTCCGCTCCATTGAAGCAATCGCCAAAAGTATTAACAACAAATGCGATTTGCCCTTTCCATATGAGCCAACTAATATTGTAGACTGATTTTTATTTTCTTTTATTGCCTCCATATATCTTTCCAAAATTTGAAGGGAAGATTTGGTTGGAATATAGCTCTCTATCTTATCTCTTTTATTGAGATTCAAGTAAAGATTAATAGCATTTCTAAAGTTGCTATTCAGTTGTACTATCTCACTTAACTTTTTTACACTCATTATATTTACCGCCTTTGTTTGTAATATGCCTGTATTATTTCATTGGGTTTCTCTATTGCAATCGGATACACAACGTCTAACCCCGCTGTCCTATCTACTCGTATATGTCCAAGTGTTTCTATTATATCCAAATATCTATTTACAGACACTCTGGATAAATGATACAGCGCTCCTAAACTCCCGGCACCCGCTGCTATTTTTTCAATAGAAAGAGATTTCTCCTTTTCAAACATGCAACTCAATTCATATAGAACAAGATACTCACTAACCTTTCTTAAATCCGGCTGCATTTTATAATAAGTATCCTCCTCTTTCCTCAATAAACCTAAGGAAGCAAATGGACATATAATTTTATCCTCAGGATCATCATTTTTCAGATTTCTCTTTGAATACATATTCAAAAGTACATCCACATCATCATGAACAGAACTTTCCGTAACATTTTTCCCTACATATTTAAACAGTTCTAATCTCATTCGCTTCAATAAATCATCTTTTGTAAATTCCTCTGCTTCAAATGTATTAAAAAACATATACCAAACTGTCGCAGAATAAATATTTTTAGCTAAATTTGAATGTAGCAGCCATAACGTAAAAACATCCTCAATATATGGGTCATTATCATAAATAATATGGGCAAATTCAGATAATTTTTCTTTATTACCTTCCTTTACCAACAAACCACAGGACTGCATCCAATAACGCATCGACTTTACCATGTTGGTTCCCACGCCTAAAACATCTGGTGCCTTTTTATCTAAAAAGACTTTGGTTCCCCGTGTTATTGCCACAGAAAGCCCTTTATTTAACCATCCCTCCCTTAGAGGGAATTTTTCGTGTCCTTTTAATTTGTATATCACTTTATCTGCCATATTAACCTCTCTTTATTGTCAAAACTTTTCTCATATAACATCCAGCATTAAAATGGCTTACACATTCTGCACATCGAACACACCTTTCCTCATCTATTTTATATGACATGCTCCCGTCGTCCATTTCTTTAACTGTAATGGCATTGTGTTTGCAAATACTTTCACAAGCTTTGCACCCCAAACACATCTGATACTTTGTCAATTGACATTGTATCTTTCCTTCTGCCACACTTAAGCTTCTAGCTCCGGCTATATTCGTTTTCTTAATCGTCACCTTTAACCTCGTTGATCCTATCCTTCCACGAAGCACCAATACAACATTTCCTTTTTTATCTAACACATAAACTTCACCAAGCCTTTTATTTCCAAGCTGAAAATCAATGTAACCAAATGGTTTAAAAAGTTCATACAGCTCTTCAGTAATTGGTCTTTGAAGATCATAATTAAATGCATTGTCTTCTGTAGCACATGGTTCATAAGATACAATGGATTTTTTTGCAATCTCCAAGCCATTGCCACCTTGTCTAGCTTTCCAACCACCGGAATCTATATACTCCTCTGGATCCGGCTTTCCTATTTGTTTTGCAAAGTCAATAAGTAATCCCCTCCACTTTGCATATTGTTCATACATATGAATCTTTGACAAAAATTCTGACCATGCACCATTATTAGGGCAACACCAACATCCTACTCTTGAATACCCTAGTCTATATGCATAATTAAAATCAATATTTGTCGTCAAAATATATAACCAAACATCAAAGTCACTCCACTCAATAATCGGAGAAACAACTGTCTGCTTAGTGATTTTAGGGCTTTCACTTTCTCTTTCATATTTGCTTCTACTAGCAGACTCACTATGCCTAATTCCCTGAAAGGAAAGTATATTTGTTTTTTCCTTAAACGCAGACGATATTTTCTGCGTAATCGCACCTGTCTTAAAAACTGTACAGCACCATCGCATGACTCTACTTGGCGGTCCGATTTGTGTACATAAGTTTTCAAAATCTTTTTCGTAATTTTTGGCAGTCAACACTCTGTGGCTTTGGGCAAACCGTTTTTTGTATTCATATGTTGTTGGGAACTCAAGTGTTGTATCCCCAAAAATATGCAATATTTTTCCTGATGAAAATGCTCTTAATACAATATCCGATGTCACAGTAGAATCCTTCCCACCACTAAATGACACAAACATATCCTCATAAGCATATCTGTCAGCATATTGCTGCACATATGAAATAGCCTCATCTGTAATCAATGCATACCTTTCTCTATTAGCATTGACAAACTTAAAAATGATTTCATCAAACTTAGAATAATTAATCTGTTCGATGACCTCATTATATTTCTGTCTAATTTTATATATTTCACTCATTTCCATTTCATTAAACTTCTTTATGGATACTTTAATCTTCTCCCCATTTATGAAATAAAAATTTGTGCTATTCCACACCGAATCATCCTCAAAACACAGCGGATCTTCTTTTTTTAATAACAACGCAAGTAACACTTTTTCTTCTGGAAACACAGGTCGTATATCCGTTGCAATATATTTCCCCTTGCTTCCACAAACCGAACAGTGTTCTTCATATATTGGCACATTACAGTTTTCACACCAATATAACGTATTCGATATAATGGGAGATGTCCCACATTTTATTTTTTTACCTGTTTTTTTATCTATTTCCTCTTCCATACATTTGCCAAGAGGAGTGCGACATCTGTGTTTTGGACATATCAGTTCTCTCATCACTCCACCTCTACCTTATGTAAATTCTTCGCTTTAACCGCATCACATATATCCCCAATATTACAATCAAAATAGTCACATATACGAAGAAGCGTACTCAAAGATACCTCTTCCCCCTTGTTAAGTTTTGTCATTGTGCCAGTAGATATTGCTAATTCTATACGAAATGTCTGCTTTGACATTTCATGTTCAGCAAGCATCACCCACAACTTTTTATAGCTTATTTTCATTGATAATACCTCTCTCACAATTATAATGATATAAAGTAAACACAGCATACTCATCTACCTTGAAATCATAACATTTCAAGATAATTACAGTTTACCATTTATACTCATCCATCGCAAGATAATCTATTGTTTATGTAATCAAAATTCGCACAACAATGCGATTTTTAATCATCCAAGCCATAAATTTCATATAACTGCATTATGTATTGTTTCATATCTTCCACCACATTATCTGGTGCAATTATCTTTACTCCATTTCCCAATCCAATAAGCCAACCAAAAAAATTATGGCTAACTGCCACATCTACAGTGATCTGAAATTGTGTTTCACTTACTTTGCGAATCTTGACATCTCTGCCAAAGCGGTCAAGCATAACTCCCGCCAGCTCATTTTCACAAAGCATTGTGACGGACTGTTCTTTTCCCGTAAACATTCCAAAACGCTTTCTGGTATAAGAGGACATTTCAATCTTTTTAAAATCATCCTTTCCTTCCCGCACAATATCCAACTGACTAATACGAATCATCTTATCTACCCGAAAATGCTTGATCATCTCTGCCGAACTGTCGTATGCAATCATGTAATAATTTTCATCATCCCAGACAAGTCCCCATGGAGAAACCTTATAAAATGCTCCTCCGTGTTTCAACTCCATCTCTTTGTCAACATTCCACTGATAATACTGGAATTTGATCATCACATTTTCATCTATGGCATTATGAATCTTGTCCACATTATAATAAATGCTTTCGTTCATTGTCTTGATTCGCCCATGTACATATACCTGCCGATTCAATTTCTGAGCATCGTATTGACTGACATAACGCTCCAGCTTTTTGATCAACTGACGAGATTTCTTCTCTGTAATAAACTTTGAAGACTGTATTACATCTACCAGCAGTTTCAATTCGGCAACTTCCAAATCCCTGCTTCCAACATAATAATAAACCGTACGGTTTTTCTGTATGCTGTTCACATCAATTCCAAATACACGCAGTGCTTCAAAATCCGAGTAAAGACTTTTTCTCTCCGCATCCACATCATATTTTGCCAGTTCATCAATTATTTCACCAAGACGCAGACCATGCTCTTCATCCGTCTTTTCAAGCAGGATCCGCATCAAATATAATAGTTTTAATTTTTGATTTGTACTCTTTGCCATGCTCTTCTCCCCTCTGCGTAATCTGTGATTTTCTATATATTTAGAATACCATACTGACCGCATAAACAAAAGGCATAAATACAGGTTTCAAAATATTCATTGTCCATTTTATAACTCCGCCACAGATCATCTTTACACGGCAAAACATTTCCTCCTTTCACAGATAGCCGAAGACATATCGTCTTCGGCTATCTACACTCACCACTAGAAATCAAAATCATCAGGATCCAATCCCGCATCTTCAAGAGCTTCCCGTCTCTCATCTTCATTCATAAATTCAAGATCACTTTGATCCAGTCCTGTATCCGATAAAATGTCCTCCTGATCCTCTTCGTCAAAGGAATCCTCATTTTGGTCAAAAATGCTTGTTTCAAATTCCATTTTTAGAAACCGCTCACCACGATCAAGTTTTCCATCCCGATCCATATCAAAAGTTCTGTCATAATCATCATCCCAAATTCCCATATACATTTTCCTCTCTTTCATCTTATATTTTCTCTTGCAAGCAACATTTCCTTAAATATTATTTTTTCTTCCATGCATTACTTGTCTGTATTGCTGCGTACAACCTGGCAGAGTCTTTCATTGTCCAATTCTTTTTTTCCGCTACAGAAGCTCCCAGAGCTGCTCCGAACACAATCGCCGGATCCGTCTTTTTATCTTTGTCAAATGCACCTCCCGCACCTAACGCCCCATATACTATAGCATCCTTATCCCAAAATAATCCCATAACGGCTCCTTTCCTCCTGTTTCATACAGGCAATTACTGCATTAGTCATCCATCTCATCTTCCCAGTCATCGTATGCTTCATCATAACCATAGTCATACGCTTCCTCGCTATCTGTGTCACCAAATTCGTCAATCGCATAATCCTCTGCATAGTCATCTGCATAATCATCCGCACTGTCATAGTCATACATTTCGGAACGATAGCCCGTGCTATGATCAGTCTTAGACGAATACTTTCCAGTGCTGTAACTTGAATTTCCAGATCTGTAACTACTCGTGGAGTCCGAATTATATGTTGATCCTGACGATGTCCCATACGATGACCGGTAACTTGACGGTTTATGTAAATAACAATAACTACTACCTGATGCCTGCGAATTATCGCACCCGGGCTTAATACATGTCGGCTCATCATTTCTAAATGCACCACCGATTAAACCTATAATAACAAAGAAACCAATTATGCCTAAAACTTTGCCTAAAAATTCTGCTCCTGAATTGTTCATATCAGACACCATCCTTTCGCTTCACGGTAATGACTTTTCATACGATGTTCTTTTTCTTTTCTATAACTATTATATCATTTTAATAGTCCTATAAAACGTACTGTCACATTTTATTTTATACCTTTGAAGCGACTGTAATTTCAACTTATTTTATTTTTTCGAACATTCTTTCGCATTGTCACATGTATTTAACAACAGCGAACTTTTCCCTCCAGCAAAATCTCAGCCCGATCCATTGCTAGCAACTCCTGATTGTTCACGATGTAATAAAACAAACTCTCTATTTTATCATTATTTTCTTTTTTCGCCTTTTGATAATATTCATGGGAATTGTTCATGATGACCTCGTACACATTATCCATCTTATTGAACATCCCATCAGAATGTCCCATACTGGTCAGTTGAACCAGCAATCTGTCCATATCATTGATTGCATCCTCTGCCTCGATCAATAAAGTCATATCTTTCTTATCCATTGCACTGTTCTCCTCTCTCTTAAATTGCTTTCCTTGTTGTTCCTATGCAGATTTAATCAAACATCGCCGTACTCAGATTATTATCGTCCATAATCTTCTGCAACTGGCTCTGATCGGTTATCTCCGTGATCACATACCGCCTAGGTCGTGGTTCGTCAAATCCAGTAATGACAATATAGTATGTTCCATCTGCCTTGACTAAAGTTTCTCCATGATACTCAAACTCTCCACATGGCTCCGCTTTCATTCCCATATGTTTACACATATAGGCAAGTAAAACACGACTTGCCCGACAGTCTCCCTTTCCTCCAAGTAATAGCATTTGCCAGTTATTTTGATTTACCTGATAATCCGTTGTCTCACCGATGTAAGCTGCTGCCCTCTCCACTTTTTCCTTACCTGTCATAGACGAAGTAATATACTTTTGTTCAAATGCAGTCAGCACTTTATCCACATAAAAGTTACTTTCAGCATATACTCTTACCGTGGCTGTCAGCCGTTGATTGTTTTCCAGTATTGCTGTTACCGTACTTGTCAGATATGGTGTGCCATACCCCGGTCCCCAAACTGTTGTCAGCAGACCGTCATCAGAGATTGTTAGTCCGGATTCCGTAGACACTTTCCACTTCTCCACTTCCAATTTTGTTCCGGTGACCTGAAATTGAAAGGTTGTCTTATGTGCCGGATCTACTGTCATATATGGTTTCAATGCATCATCCACATGGTAAATGTCTACTGATGTCGCATTCAGTCTCGGAGTATCCGCTTTAGGAGTAGCTTGTTTCTTTGCAGTTACTTTGATCCTGCACCGCTTTGTTTTTCCTTTGTACCTTGCGGTAACATACGCTGTTCCCGACTTGCAGGCTTTCACCTTCACTGATTTCTTACCGGTCTTTATGATCTTTACCACAGATTTCTTACTGCTTTTCCATTTGATCTTCGCCTTCTTCGGAACATTTTTTACGGTCAATTTACTTGTTTTTCCCACCTGTAAACTTTTAGAAGTGGCAGATAGTTTCCATTTTGTTTTTGCAGAGGCAGTCTGTGGAATACATACCACCAATACTAATGCCATCACCACTCCCATTATCAACTTCTTGCTCATATCACACACCTCCACCTCATTTGCCATTCTCATCTTTCTCCTCCGGAAAAGGAACATATTGCATTAAATTACTTACCTTATGTTCTATCTCCAACCGATACAGCATCAATCGAAGCAAATAATCGGGAATCTCCCGCTTCTCAGTAAACCATCCCTCTACAGTCCTTAAAGGAATACCAAAATATTTAGCAAACTCTTTCTGTGTCATCCCTGCCTGTTCTTTTGCTGCATTTAAAATCTCTCTTTGTCTCATCCATGCCACCTCCATTTACCATTCATTGTATGGTTTCTTTGTACTTCCACTTTACCATTCATTGTATGGTTTGTCAATTAAAAAAACAACATAATATGATAACTACATACTATGTTGTTTCCTAGTATATTAAGTTAAAAAGCTAAGTTATAATTGAATCCAATAGCGTTGCTCAATATGTCCATCTATTTCAATCTCGTTTTCTAATATGCCACCATTATTAATTATGGATTTTGCTGAACCAATATTATTTTTGTTGCAGGTCATCAATACTCTCTTGATGCCAAATTTCTTACATGCATCTAATGCTAAAGAAATCATTGCTGTCGCATAACCTTTTCTCCGTTCACTAGGTCTAATTCCATCTCCTATATCAATTTGATTCATAAAAATATGCCTCCTTTCATGGTTTATTCTACAATTTCTACTAATTTTCGTACACGAACCGTAAGTAGAATTATCAAACTCAACCTTCAGTTGGGAGAGGCATTGTGTTTGACAACTTCCGATTTTCTTAATTCAACAAACCGGAAT